>OJBT01000004.1_pt1 | contig 153920 bp, 150 predicted proteins | sample 1591101 | NCBI WGS metagenome assembly OJBT01 (sample SAMN05416773, study PRJEB24817) | seawater metagenome | isolation source: Sea water | place: Canada:Atlantic | collected 2013-11
ACCTAAACGTTGTGACATTATCAATCGATGATATTTACAAACCACGATTAGAACGCCAACAAATGGCGCAAGATATTCACCCTTTATTTCAAACGCGCGGCGTTCCAGGCACACATGACACAAGCCTTGGTATTCAGCTACTAACTGACTTCAAAAAATTAAAGGCGGGCAAAACTATGAATTACCCCTTATTTGATAAAGGCAACGATGACAGAGCTTCTAAAAAGAACTGGCCAAACTGCCGTGGAGTTATTGATATTGTGCTATTTGAAGGCTGGTGTGTTGGCTCAGGCCCGCAGAAAGATGGTGAACTTGACCACCCTGTTAACGCGTTAGAGTCTGAAGAAGATAGAGCAGGGACTTGGCGTACAACTGTTAATGAACATTTAAAAAATGATTATAAAACGCTATTTAACCTGCTTGATTGTTTAGTATTTTTAAAGATTCCTAATTTTTCCTCTATTCTAAAATGGCGGGGGCTTCAAGAACAAAAGCTCATCGACCAACACCACCACGAGCCTCACCTAATGAGTTCGACAGATGCCTTACAACGTTTCATTAGCCATTTTGAAAGGCTAACTCGCCATCAACTTGAAAGCTTGCCTAAAATATCAGATTTAACTATTGATATTGGCACGCACCACCAAGCCGAGAAAGTGTCATTCAAGCGCTGTTAAAACAAGCTCTACCCGCCTATTTTTAGTACGCCCTATTTTTGTATTATTTTCCTCAAGCGGACGAGTATCTGCATAACCAATAGCGCTTAGTCGAGCAGGGCTAATCCCCATCGAAATTAAATGCCGTGTAACACTGCTAGCCCTAGCAGAAGAAAGTTCCCAATTTGATTGAAACCGAGGTGTTGAAATACCTTGATTATCTGTATGCCCTTCAACAAGAATTTTAGACGGTCGTTTTTTTAACATCGCCGCCAGCTCATCGAGCACTTGTTCGCCAGAATGGCTAAGGTTAGCATCTCCAGGTAAAAATAATATATGGTCACTCATGGCGAGTCTAACTCGGTTATTTTCCTCTATAAAACTCACTTTACCTTTTAAGCCCGTCACATACACTTGGTCAACCAACGTCGGCTTTAGTGTGTAAACCGGCTCAACTGTTACCTGTTGTTCTTGTGCTTTTTTTAATTCTTGCTGCTGATAACTCAGTAATAACACAAACAACGTCACCATTAACAACAACAAGTCCACGTAACTTAGCACCCACGATTCTTGTTCATTAATATCTGTCTGAAGATTTCCCGCATCGTCAAACCGTCGCTTCACATTAGAATCAGTCGACATGGGCAGTAGCAACTGGAATTAACTTTGAAAATGAAAACCGATCTGCTTTCTTCTTAGGCTGTTGTGGTACCTCAAGAGGGAAACCATTCGCTTCAAGCATATCCATAATGATTAATGGGTGTTTTTTAGCACTCATCATCGTAACGCCCTCAATCAAGGTATTCATATGGTCGTTATAATGCGCTACCTGCCGTTCAACTTTCATTGCTAATGGCTTACAGACCAAGTTTGCCAACACCAACCCATACAGCGTCGTTAAAAGAGCAAAACCCATCGTTGAACCAATTTCATCTAAGCCTGAATCACCCAATCCATACAGCATATGTATCATGCCTAACAAGGTTCCCAGCATGCCGAATGCTGGGGCATAGCTTGCCATCATTCGTAGCATCTGCGCTTTTTCTACATCAACTTGAATTAGTTTAGCGCGTTCTTTATTAAGTATTTTCTGCACATCGTCTATATCACAACGATCAAGTATTAGTTGAGTGCCCTTTTTTAATATAACTTGGCCAACCGGTTTAAGCTCTTGCTCCAGCAGCTTTTTTTGATTAGATCGAAACAAGTACGCTAGCCGTAACAATTGCTTAAAGTCCATATGCACGTGCAGCGTTTGCTCACTTTTTACAATAGACGGAATGTCTTTTAATAATCCAACCGTCTTGTGTTGCGACTTACTTAATATGGCCGCACATAGGGTTCCACCGCAAACAACAATAAAGCCCGGTAGATTGATAAGTGCCAATAAGTGACTTGGTGAAATCAACACGACAACCGAGCACAACAACATTAACAAAACGACATTAAATAACGTAAAAAACCGCATATCACACCTTTATTCAATTAGATAATTGATTCAAATGCAATTGATGTGCCTATTTAAATTTAGTATTTATTATCAATAAGTTAAGAGAATTATTAATTTAAAAAAATGCTGGTTTACTACCTTTTACAAAAAACGTTGGCAAAAGTTTGCCGGCAACGGAGGTACTGTAATTTCAATCCCTAAAGTTTTTAAACTGTAATGGAAGACCCAAGGCCGCCGACCTAAGTTCTGCCATAACGGCTTGCAAATCATCTCGCTTTTTCCCTGTTACGCGAACTTGTTCATTTTGAATTTGCGCTTGAACCTTAAGCTTCTTTTCTTTAATAAGCTTAGTGATTTTTTTTGCTGACTCAGTATCTAAGCCTTCTTTAATCACTATGTTTTGTTTAACCTTTAAGCCAGATTCTTCAGCAGGTTGCGCATCCATACAGTCCACATCAATGTTTCGACGAGATAGCTTTATTCGCAAGATATCAAGCATCTGCCCCAATTGGAATTTAGATTCGCCCACCAACAACACATCATTGCCCGACAACTCAACTTTTGCATCCGTTCCTTTAAAATCATAGCGCGTTGTCACTTCTTTGTTCGCCTGATCAACAGCATTTGTTAATTCATGCATATCTACTTCTGACACCACATCAAATGAAGGCATTATTATTCCTAATTACGTTATTAAGAGTTTAAATATTTTATCGGGGTATTGAGCTAATGTACAAGACACCAAAGACTATAACAAAAAAATAAATAGTCTTTACCGGGACTATTCACCAACAAATAAATCTATTTTTTTCTAAGTTCACGAACCGTGTCATACGCTTCTGTAATCTGTTGCGTTTTTTCTTTGGCAATCTTCATCATTTCATCTGGCAAACCTTTTGATACCAATTTGTCAGGATGATGTTGACTAATAAGTCGGCGATATGCCTTTTTTACCTCGGCGTCTGTCGCCGTTTTATTAACACCTAAGATAGCATAGGCTTCTTCAGGCGTAGATTGAGATTGCTGATGGGAGCCTCGACGCTGACTTGCACCCATCATGTTTTTCAATTGCTCATATGCAAATTTTGGTATGCCTAAATGTCCGCATATATGCAGCAAAACCGCATCTTCTGAGCTATCTAATGTGCCGTCTGCATAGGCCGCCTGAAGTTGAACTTCTATGAACATTTTGACCAAGTTTTTATGACGTTGACACGATTTTTTAAACTCGGCCAATTCAACATCTAAATCAAAACTTGCACTTTTGCCCCTATTAAACTCTGCAATCGCCTCCTTTTTCATATCGGGAGACAATTCCATTTGGGCCATTACGCGTTGTGCCATCTGAATTTCTTCAGGCGACACTTGTCCATCCGCTTTGGCCACATGCCCCATTACAGCAAACGTTGATTTAAAAAATGTTTTTTTAATTTGCTGCTGGCGCTCAGGGTTTAGCAAATTCTGCGCCATACCCGTATCAAACTTATGACCAATATAGACGCCAATTAGCGCGCCCCAAACACCAAACGTCATATAACCAAACACACCACCTAATATTTTTCCCATGACACCTACTCTTTCACACCTTTTACTTGCAAAATTATTAATAAAATTAGATGATTAGCGGCTTTTCAACCACACGACAATCTAATGACTATTCCAGCTTCTCTTCTCGACGCCAACCTAAACAGCTTACCACTTATCCACAAAGGAAAAGTGCGTGACATTTATGATATTGATGACAAGCATATGCTTATCGTCACCACGGACAGATTATCTGCATTTGACGTTATTTTACCTGACCCGATACCAGGCAAGGGCATTGTGTTAAATGAAGTATCTGACTTTTGGTTCAAAAAATTAGGCCATTTAATACCTAATCAATTATCTGATTTAACATTAGATAAAGTATTAGACAGCGCAGAGGATTGTCAACGTCTTGAAAAGCGCGGCATTATCGTTAAAAAGCTAAAGCCATTACCCATTGAAGCCATCGTTCGAGGGTACTTAATTGGTTCAGGCTGGAAAGATTACCAACGTTCTGGCAAAGTGTGCGGCATTCAGTTGCCTGAGAACTTACAACAAGCGTCGCAATTACCTGAGGCCATTTTCACGCCATCTACAAAGGCTGCTGTCGGTGATCATGATGAAAACATATCTTATGAGCAAACGGTTGAATTACTAGGCGAAGACCTCGCTAAACAAGTGCGCGACATCAGTCTAACCCTGTACACAACAGCAGCAAAATATGCATTAAACCGCGATATTATTATTGCAGATACAAAATTTGAGTTCGGTCTTGATGACAATGGCGTTTTGCACTTAATTGATGAAGTACTAACGCCTGACTCGTCTCGATTCTGGGATGCTAAAGAATACAAAGTAGGCACGAGTCCGGCCAGTTATGACAAACAGATTGTACGAGACTATTTAGAAACGCTTGATTGGGATAAAACTGACCCAGGGCCTGCCTTAAGCACTGACGTTGCCGAAAAAACCGCCCTTAAATACCAAGAAGCATTTAACAAATTAACAAATTAAGCTTTAGCTAAAGACAGGTGCGAATTATCAACGTTAATAGACAATATATTCGCTTCTAATTCTGCCATATTAGGCAGAATAACGGATTGGTTATTAAGTGTTCCATAAAAATTTACAAACTTGGAGCCTATTCCATGCGACTCTTTCGCTTCTAACGCGTCAGGTACTAACTGAACTAACTTAGGCACCCCTGTTGCTCGAATGGCTAAATAATTGTATCGATTATTTTTAGTTAAAAAGGCTAATACAATCAACCGAGAACGCTTAGATTGTTGATGTTTTTCAGAGCCAGTAGCCGTTTCAATAGATAACAGCGGCATGGTTTCATTGTTCCACTCTATTTCCCCAACTACCCATTCTGGCGAGCCATCTAATTGACGAATATCGCGTTCAGGTATAATCTCAATTAAAGCCGAATGAGGCAATAACAAGGCATCTTCAGTCAGTGGAATTAACACTGACCGGATCACTTCCTTATTCGTTTGCATAGCTAGCCTCCAATAAATCTTTAATGCTTTCAACCAGGACTTTATTGTCGAATGGCTTACCAAAGTATTCATTAATTCCAATTTCTTTGGCATAATTTTGGTGCTTAATACCCGTTCTTGATGTCACCATAACAATTGGGCAATCACTAATACCTTCTGTATGACGAATATGTCGTGCTAATTCAAACCCATCCATGCGCGGCATTTCCACATCCAATAAAAAGAGATCCGGGGTAATATTGGTTAACTTCTCCACTGCGTCAAGACCATCACGTGCATCTACTACATCGTAGCCTTGGCGCTTTAATAATCTAGTCGCTACTTTTCTGAAGGTAATCGAATCATCCACCACCATAATAAGTGGCGCAGCGGGTATATCCTCTACAACATCGATGGGGTTAATTACTTCTTGAGCTGGCTCACCTAATGAAGCCAGAGCTGGAAGATCCAACATCATCACAATATCACCGTCATCGGAGACTGTTGCACCAGAAAGCCAAGAAATCATATCTAAATGTAAACCTAATGGTTTCACTACCACTTCTTTGTTACCGACCAATTGGTCGATAACAACGGCATGCTTTTCTTCCCTTGATCCCATCAATAACACATGAACGGATTTACTAGCGGTAGATTGAAATGCGCCTGAACCGTGCCCTAACAATTGTGATAAGTCATGTAACTGGTATTGTTTATCTAAATGCATTAATGCGGGCTGACTACTCTTTAAATCCTCAATCAACGCTGCTCTAGGAACACTAATAACTGACTGAATGAAGTTATTTGGAATACCGTACTGCACACCATGTGTTTTAACCATCAATGCCATATTAATGGCCATGGTATATGGGAAAATCAGATGAAATGATGAACCTTTACCTTTCACACTACTAATAGTTAATGCACCACCAATACGACGGACTGTGTCATTCACAATATCCATACCAATACCACGGCCAGCTATTTTCGATGCTTCATCTAGTGTTGAAAATCCTGGCTTTAGAATAAACTGAAACAAATCTTGCTCAGACAAGGCTTCATGCTCTTTGATGTGGCCTAACCTTAATGCTTTTTCTTTAATCTTTGATACATCAATACCAGGACCATCATCTGATATCGTTAAATGAATTTCTGAACCTTCTCTACTCAAATTAATTGTAATGCTTGCTTCGTGCAGCTTATTGTCCGCTTTACGCACGTCGGCTGGCTCAACACCATGCGCCATTGCATTTCGAATAATATGTTCGATCGGCGTTTGCAGTTCATTAAGAATGAAACGATCGATTTCAGTCTCAGCGCCTTGCACTTGCAACTGAACAGGCTTGTTCAAATTAGTGGCCAGCTGCCTTACCAATCGATCAAAACGAGGTACATAACGCGAGAAGTCCACCATCCTTGTTCTTAGTAAATCTTCTAACAACGTATCTGTTAGACCGCCTTCTTTTTGCATTAATACTGAAATTTCATCATCAGATTGAAGCAAGCTATCTCTTATCTCTTCCAAGTCGGAAATACTTTCTAATAACGAGCGGGACAGTTGCTGTATTTGCGAATAGCGATCCATCTCAAGTGGGTCAAATTCAGTTTCTTCAGCCGCTTTGTCAACCTTAAATAAAACTTGTACTTCTGTTTCAATTTCAAGTTTTCTTAACTGTTTACGCAACCGTTCAATCGTTAGCGTTAATTCTTTGATTTGGTTTTCGCGTTGGTTGTTTTTCTTAGCCAACTGGCCTTGCAACACATTTACCTCACCCACATCCGTGATTAATCTATCTAATAAGCTATTAGATATTTTTATTGTTTGCTCTTTAGCTTTAACTGCAGATTTAACTTTTTTCGCTTTTAGTGACGCTTTTTCAACGTCTATAACCTCAGCTTCAACGACTTGTTCAACAATCGGTGATTCAACCACTCCAGGTTGCTTCAATGACTCAATTAATGCCTCGTAACTAATTGGGTTTGTCTCTAAGCTTTCACTATTGAGCCCCACATGTAAATCATCAGATATTGACAACAAACGAGACAGCATGGGTTCTGTAAAGGTCTCATTTCGTTCTTGATAATCTTCAATTAATGTTTCAATTTCATGCACCACGCCGCCAAAACCGTCCAAACCGACCAATAAAGAGCTACCTTTCAAAGTATGTAATATATGTAATACCTTGTCTAAATAAGCCTTCTTATTATCAATGTCATTTATCCAGCCTTTAAACAAATCACTAATCTCTTCAAGCAGTTCGACACCTTCTTCCACGAAGACAGCTTGCATTTCCAGGTCATCATTATTATCAGTGCTTTCGTACGAGGACTTGCTCTCATTTGCAGGCACTTCATTAGAAGCGACAAATGGTAATAATTCTGCAGCGTTCGGCTCAATGTTTTCCATTTCACTTTCAACTGCTTGTTCAGCATTTACCTTAGCAGTATCTTTTTGTTCAGGCTCCTCTTTATTCATACTATCAAGGTCAACATCGTTTATTGTTAAGTCGACTGTTGTATTTGATTCATCAATATCTTGATCTATTGGCTGGCTTACCTGTTCAACCAACTCATCATGTTTTTTGGTAATTCGTTCAAATAATGCCTGATGATTTGGCATCTCTTCATCTTGAATATTCAGAGCAACAACCTGTTGCGCTGTCGTCGCATGATATTTTGTCAATACAGAATAAAAATCAGCCACTTCAATATTGACATTGTTCTCATAAAGCTCGCAAATGTAATCACACATTGCACCGCTTAATTCTTCAACCTCTGCGATATGCGACATCGATGCACAGCCATGGATAGTATGTAGCGCTCTAAATAGTGACTCATTAACTGTGACTGTTTCTTGATTCTCGTGTTCATCAAGGAACGTTTGTATAGTCGCTAAATGAACCGTTGTTTCATTAGAAAATATTTCACAAAGTTCCGGCTCTAAAACATCACCAGAAAGTTCTTCTTCAACGTCCTCTTTTATCTCATTAGCGTCATCATTGCGCATGTCTTCCGTCACGTATGAAACAATCGGTTGCTCACCTTTTTCAATAGACTCCGCCGCCAAAACCATATCGTTCATGTCCGACAATTCGGGCCGTTCTCCATTTATTTTATTCGCCCATTCAGGCAATGACGCAACAAAGTGGCCAACAAGACCGACCATTTCTTGGCTAACATCTAAGCCATCTTCAATAACGTGATTAAGTACACGCTCAATAGACCATGACGGTTCTGATAAAAACTCAACTTTTGCGAGTCGTCCACTACCTTTTAATGTATGGAATGCACGTCTAACGTCCTTCAATACATCTTCATTATTTAAGTCAAGTTTCCATTTGTTGAAATCGTTGCGCAATTCAACACTGATGTCACCAACCTCTTCAATGAATATTTCTAAAATCTCTAAATCGTCATCACTTAATTCATCGTCTAGATTTGTCTTAATTTCAGTGGGTGTTTCTTGTGGCGACACCTCTAACGTCTCTTCAACTCCACTATATGCTTGAACATTTTCAACTCTACCCATTAAAAATGCAGCTGCATCTTTAGCTAATAACATTGCCACATTGGCTACAGAAGTATCATTGGCCACATCTTCTAATAAGTATTCTACGGACGAAACGATATCCGCTATAGACGACACTTCTCTACAGTTCACATGATATTCTTGCTTAGTTATGACAGCTGAAATGAATGCACGACAATCGTTTATAAATTGGGCTGCTGTATCAAGTTCTATAAAATGACACGCTGCTTGTACATTATTAAGCAGTTGGTTAATTTCTTCCCAACGGACTGAATTGCTTATCTCACCATCTAAATCATCGGTAATGATTTCTTTAATAATATTAAGCTCAGATAGCATTGTTTTTGCAGTGCTGACATTAACAGAAACATCTTCTCCGGCTGCCTCTTCACCTTCGGCAGTTACGGACTCTATGTTCGATTTTGCTTGTATAGCAAGCAACATCTCATCAATTTTTAGCCAATCTTCTGCCAACGCTATGTGCTGCTCCTCGTCTGACTCTGCTGCCCCATAAACACTAAATGCTAAACGGCGGACAAAATCCGCGATATTTTCTGATAAATCCTGCTCCCCAACAACAGATAATGTTTCTGCCCATCCTTCTGCTCCTTGAATAAAACTATCAATTTCATCAGCAGGCGGCTTATCGTTATCAACAATATCTTCTAACCAATGTTTAATGTTTTTAAATTCATCCCTTACTGCGCCTGCAATCGATGCTAACGCCTGAACTGTATGAATAGTCCCGTTATTATCGTCCTGACTTGCTAGACTAGCTTTTAGGTTAAGTTGGGTCTGCAACAATTCTGCTGTTCTATTGTCTGACGGCATCTTTGCAACGTAATATAGCGTTTGACGTACAAGCCCCAACTGCAAGCCCATCGCAACTCTCCCTTCTCCCATCGTCGCCAACAATTTTAATTGTTTATCAACTTGCCCAACGAGAGTTTTAATTCCTTTATCATCACCAAAGACTCTATCTTTAACACCGTCCAAAACGATGCTTGTAGCTGAAAAATATAACTTAACTAATTCGATAGTTGCTGCACTATTAACCGACTCGGTTATATCGACCATTTTTTGTAATGCAGGCCCTCTATCGTTATCTTGAAACCAAGCTAACAAACAACGTTGGAATTCAGGTCTAGATTCACGCGCCAAGATGCTCAGCGGTTCATTTTCTTCCTTAGATTCGAGGCTCGCTTTGACATTAGAAAGGTCCAATACATACAGTAATGATTTCTGAATACGTGGCTTTTCTTGCCGCTTACGAAACACGTCAATAATCAAACCTATTTCTCTACTATCTACACGATGCCCATCGCTTATATTCTCAATATGATCATTTAGTAACACGAGTCCCTGCATCAAATCATCAACAGAACTATCAGCGCTTTCAGAAGCACATTCCAATCTAATATAATAGGCAACTTCTGACAGTTCTTTACATAAAATAGACCCCACATCGTCATTAGCCAGTTCTAGGTTATTAGATAAGGTATTAACGATGGATTGAAACTTTTCCAGCGACTCATGATTAAAACGAGTCTGTATACCTTCCAGCAAGACTCTCGCTTGTTTTATAGAAATTAGAAGCTCGTTTTTTATCCACTTTATGGCGGCAAATTGCGTGTTTGTTGACATGCTTTTACTCTTATTTTAGTTAGCTGAATCCGTACTAATAACATCGCGCGGCAATGTAAAGCCCGTGACCGATTCTTTTAATAATGAAGACATACTTGATAACTGTTCAATCAGTGTTGCTGTTTCACGCGTTTCAGATGCAGATTTCGTCGTCGACCCATGCACCACACCCATCGTTTCACTAATGTCATTCGTGCGCTTAGCTTGCGCTTTCGCTTGTTCTGATAATGCAGTAATGTTTGACGCAAGCGTGACCGATGTTTCTTCAATTTTAGCCAACGAAACACCCGCAGCCTCAATCTTATCTGAGCCTGACACAACTTCTGACGTACTCGACTCCATAGAATGAATGGCGTCACTGGTATCTGATTGAATGGTTTTAATCAGCCCTTCAATTTGGTGCGTTGCCTGACTAGAACGTTCCGCTAATCGTTGAACCTCATCAGCAACCACCGCAAAACCACGACCTGCTTCACCCGCCATCGCCGCTTGCATAGCCGCATTCAAAGCAAGTAAGTTGGTTTGATCAGCAATATCACTAATAATTTCTAAGATATCCCCAATTTCTTGGGAGCTCTCACCCAATCGTTTGATGCGCTTAGATGTTTCTTGAATTTGTTCTCTAACGTTATTCATAGATTCAATAGACTGCTTAACAACATGAGCACCATCTTTAGCAACCGTCGCTGAACTATTAGCTAAACCTGCGGCTTCACCCGCTTGTTCAGCCATCTGTTGAACATCTAAGGCCACGCTAGACGCTGTTGTATTGACATCAGAAATTCTTTTTTCATTATCATTATTGGAAACCAACAAAGACTCTGTTAACACCTCTGTTTTCTGTGTCGTCTCTGTCACTTGCTCAGCAGACCCTTTAATGGTTTGAACTAAAGAACGCAGCTCTTCCACTGTGTAGTTAATTGAATCGGCAATGGCGCCAGTAATATCCTCAGAAACACGTACTTCTTTTGATAAATCACCATCAGCTAGACTTGAAATATCGTCTAGCAAATTCATAATCGCATCTTGGTTTTGTTTAAATGCCTTTTGCGCTTCTCGCTCTTCCTTACGCGTTGTTCTAATGACATGGTCACCCATTAAAACTAAGAACAACAACGTGATAAGGCCTAACACTGTTGTCATCGAATGGTCCATATTGCCTACTAAAAAGAAAGGATGCGTCTCTCCTAAAGCAATAACTTTATTCACCTTATCTAAATCGGCGATGATGGCTTTACTTTCTTTAGCCACTTTATCTGCTTCTTCTAATGCAGCCGATTTATTAACAGTGTGCTTTTTTTGAATCTGAAAAAGGCTATCTGAAATAATAGTGGCTTTACGTATTATGCTAGACGATAAGTCCGACAAACTTTTTTGCAACGGTGGCAAGCTGGTTGCTGGGTTTCCGTTTGAAAACTTTTCAGCATAAGCAACTAAATTTCGACCTTTATCCGCCAATGTTTTTGCCACCACCTCGTTACCGTTTGCCCCTTCCTTAGAAAGCGGTATAACCGATTGTGAAATAACACCTATATTAAATGCGGCATCTAGATACTCATCATCGTATTGCCCCAGTTTATTAATATATAAAAATGATGTGATGGTTGCTGCAAGAAAAACCACCATCAACGTACCGTATACGAACAGTGCATCAATTTTTAAAGAATTTTTGTTAGCCATTTTTTTGTCCTAATTTATCGTGTTAATGTTAAAAAATCCGCACAATTTAGGAGGCTTTTAACATCCAAGAAGTGCAGTTTTTTACCGTGTATTTCAATCCATTGGTTCGTGTTCGTTTTTTGCCAAGAAAACTCACCTAATTCTTCTTTATCCGCGTTTTCATATATCTCTGGCACAGTTGACACAGTTGACACACTTGATATTACTGACGCGAAAGCGAGCTCTTCATGGCGAATAATCATTAACCGGCAATCCCTATCAATTTTCACAGCCGGTTGCTCATTAAACACAGCAAGATCAAAAACAGGTATCACTTCACCACGAACCTCAATAACACCGAGCCCCCATGGATAAGACCTAGGTAACTGTTGTGGTTTTTTATACCTTATTGTTTCAACTGCCAAGCCAACTTCAACAGCAAACACCATGTCGGCAACAACCACCTGAACAACACTAATACCAATCTGGCCCTTATTGACCTCTTTTAATATTAGCTTTTTATCTGAATAATCTCGTTCCAGCGAGCTTATCAAATTAAAAGGGTTAATCTGTTTTGCTAATGCACTCATCGCTTTACGCCACTAAACGGTTTATTGTGTTAATCAACTGTGACTCATCAATCGGCTTAAAGAGGTAGTCTTTTGCGCCTTGCTTTTCGCCCCATAATTTATCTGTTGGCATCGATTTGTTACTTAAAATAATAACGGGGATATCTTTAGTTTCCGGGTCTTTAGATAATGTTCTCGTTGCCTTAAAGCCATTTAAAACAGGCATAACAACATCCATAAGAATCAAATCTGGTTTTTCTTTTTTTGCCAGCTCAACACCTTTACCACCGTCTTCGGCAGTAATAAATTCGTGCCCATGGTTTTTAAGCATTTTTGTAATAATATGCATTTCTGTGGGTGAATCATCTATCACTAAAATTCGTAACATTCAAACGTCTCCAGCTAAATTAAATTACAGCTAAGTTTTCATTCACAGAAAACTTATTAATAGTTTCTAACAAGCTGTCTTTAGTAAACGGCTTTGTTAAATAATCGTCCGCTCCTACAACCCTTCCTTTGGCTTTATCAAACAACCCACTCTTACTTGAAAGCATTAACACCGGGATGCTTTTGTATCGGTGATTCTTCTTTATAAGGGCACATGTTTGATAACCATCCAATCTAGGCATAGTGATATCTACAAAAATAATATCCGGATGATGCTCCGAAATTTTACAAAGCGCTTCATAGCCATCACTAGCCAATATCACATCGTGACCCGACTCTCTCATATACAGTTCAACAGACTTTCTAATCGTTTTACTGTCGTCGATTAACATCACCTTCATAACCGCTCTCCAACGTTCTTCATCTATAAACTCTCGATTTATGGTTTATTTTTATGGACTTAAAGCATAGTTGAAGGGGATTTTTTTTTACGAATCACTCTCTAATTTGTGACTTGCTTCACAGAAATGATTTGAATTTAAAACTACTGATTCAACAATATTTATTTATGTTTAATAGCTTGATTTGACCCACAAAAAAAGGGCGCCTAAGCGCCCTTCTAAATCTAAACAAAATAGGTGTTATTTATTAGTAAACTCTGGATAAGCCTCCATTCCACATTCACTAATATCAACACCTTCGTATTCTTCTTCTGCCGACACTCTAATACCCATCACAGCTTTAAGAACTCCCCAAACGATTAAGCTTGCAACAAACACCCAACCGAAGATAGTCGCCGCTCCAATCAATTGGCCAGAAAAGCTAACCGCATCGTTTGTTAAAGGCACGAGTAATAGGCCTAATAACCCACACGTACCATGCACTGAAATGGCACCAACTGGATCATCAATTTTCATCTTGTCTAAAGCAACAATTGAAAACACGACTAACACACCACCCGCAGCACCAAATAAAGTTGCTAACGCAGGTGTTGGTGTTGACGGTTCAGCAGTAATGGCCACAAGCCCAGCCAACGCACCATTTAATAACATGGTTAAATCAGCTTTGCCAAATAATAAACGCGCCACAATCAACGATGCAATCGCGCCGCCCGCAGCAGCAGCATTTGTGTTTAAGAACACCATTGCTACTGTGTTAGCACTGGCGATATCGCCAAGCTTTAAGACAGAGCCCCCGTTAAAGCCGAACCAACCCATCCATAAAATAAATGTGCCTAAGGTTGCTAACGGTAAATTTGCCCCCGTTATTGGCGTAATTTGGCCATTCGGACCGTACTTACCTTTACGCGCGCCGAGTAACAAAACTCCGGCCAACGCCGCCGCCGCACCCGCCATATGCACAATTCCTGACCCCGCAAAATCTGAGAACCCAAGCTCACCTAAGTTGTACATGCCAAAAACATCGTCACCATTCCACGTCCACGCACCTTCCATAGGGTAGATAAAACCGGTCATAACGACTGCAAATGCCAAGAATGCCCATAGCTTCATACGTTCAGCAACCGCACCTGATACGATAGACATCGCAGTCGCAACGAACACCACCTGGAAGAAAAAGTCTGATGCGTTTGAGTAAACAGAATCACCATCAAACCCAGCCTCTTTTGATTCGGCCAGCACTGTTGCTGTTAACGCCTCTGCAGAAGCCGCACCATCAAGCTCAATACCGCTAAGCATTGCACCACCGCCGTACATGATTTCATAGCCATAAACTAAGTACATGATGCAAGAGATTGCGAATAACGCAACGTTCTTAGTTAAAATTTCTGCTGTGTTTTTTGAACGGACAAGGCCCGCCTCTAACATTGAGAAGCCTGCTGCCATCCACATTACTAACGCGCCACATACCAAAAAATAAAATGTATCGACGGCATATTGAAGTTCTAATATTTGATCCACTTGAATATCCTCTTTTAATTACAGCGCTTCTGCGCCAGTTTCACCGGTACGAATACGCACAACTTTTTCAAGTGATGTAACAAAAATTTTGCCATCACCAATTTTGCCGGTATTTGCTGCTTTAATAATTGAATCTACCGCTTGCTCAACCAAATCATCAGGCAAGGCGATTTCAACTTTTACTTTTGGCAAGAAGTCCACAACATACTCGGAACCTCGATAAAGTTCGGTATGTCCCTTTTGGCGACCGAAACCTTTCACCTCAGTGACGGTAATACCAGATACGCCAATATCAGATAAGGCTTCACGCACGTCATCTAATTTAAAAGGCTTTAATACAGCTGTTACTAATTTCATTTTTAGTCCTTATTTCTAAATGTCTCATTGACGCACCTACTAATGCATACAGCGTGCCAAGTAAGTAATGACTATAATTATCAGCATGTTAGGAATTAACAAAGCAATCAGCATTGATAATTAATGCTTTAGCGCACCAGTATGGTGCTTGCTACAGAGGTCCTTGTGGGATTATTGCGCGCATAAAAAAACGCCCCTCAAAGAGGGGCGTTTTTAAAACAATTAAACGTTTTAACTTATAGTGACTTAGAAACAGTCAAGATAACTTTATCATCATCATTTTTACCTAGTTCAGCATCATCTGTATCAGTGTATGCCAACTCCCAATCTACACCAAACATGCTTGTAGATGCTGCTAATTTCACATCCCATGCATCAATTGAAGTATGGTGAAAATTGTAATATCCAACATGCGCTGCAAAAGCAACTCCATTATACTCACCAAGATCCAAACCTAAATCTGTGTAATCGCCAAAGTTCACATCACCAATGTCTTCCGAACCTGCATCAATACCGAAGTACTGTGTAAGCGATACTGGGCCCATGCTCAAACCAATATAAATTTCGTCAGTATTCAAACCATTATTACTAGACCCATTAAAATGGTAATGAATTATACCAATATCAACACCAACACCTGAAAACTCACCGGCCCAACCACCATATAAATCTAATTCTAGGCCATTGCTGTCATCAGCAGCATCAACATTTGAACCCCAAACACCCGCATATAGGCCATTTCCTAAGTCTGCATCAAATCCACCTTGAATTGCTGGTGCATTATCAGACAAAGAAACACCGCGCCATACGTAATCTGTTGTTAAAGCAATGTTTCCGCTTAATTCCAATGCGCTTGCAGCACCTGAAGCAGCTAGTAAACCAGCTACCACTGTTGTTTTTAATAATTTCATTTTTAGCTCCATAGTTAATCGTTTAAACCAATTAGTTAGCGTCATATCTACTAACAAATTGTTAAACACATTATATCTCACACGTTTATTTTATTTGTTTTTAAGCAACATATATTGCACCGCAATAGTGCTAATTGAATGTTTTTTGCACTGTAATGGTGCGCCATTAGTTTTAACCAGCTTTCTCTTCAAAAACATGCTCAATAAGTTACACTGTTCACATGATAGATTTAAAAGTAATTGAACAACTCGCAGAGTCATTAAGCGCTAAATTACCCGCGTCATTTGAGAGCACAAAAAAAGATATTGAGGCCAATTTTAATGTTGTGCTACAACAGCAATTTACAAAATTGAATTTGGTCACCAAAGAAGAGTTTGACGTTCAATCAGCTGTTTTAGCCCGTACGCGCAGCAAGTTAGAAAAACTTGAAGCCGCATTAAGTAAATTAGAGGCATCAATAAAACCTTAACGCTTCGCCACAGGAAAGGATTCCATGTCACTTGCAACCATTTATTCGCGTAGCTGCACAGGTGTTGACGCACCACTTGTCACCGTAGAGGCTCATCTTGCCAATGGATTACCTAGTCTTTCTATTGTTGGGCTTCCTGAAGCCGCTGTTAAAGAAAGTAAAGATAGGGTTCGCAGTGCGTTAATAAACTGCCAATTCGAATTTCCCGCTAAACGAATCACCATAAACTTAGCACCTGCAGACTTACCTAAAGAAGGCGGGCGATTCGACTTACCCATCGCACTCAGCATTCTTGCTGCCTCTGGTCAAATACCGTCTACTGAGTTATCAGACTATGAATTTCTAGGCGAACTATCGTTAGGCGGTGAGCTTCGAAGCATCAACGGTGTTTTGCCTGCTGCATTAATGTGCCAAAAAGCGAAGAGAACACTATGCTTGCCCACTCAAAATGAGCAAGAAGCCTCACTTATTTCGTCATCCAAACTAATCAGCGCCAAACATTTATTAGAAATTTGCGCACATTTATGCAAACAACAAGAACTACCTCTAAAGCAACACATCACCCACCCTTCACCTAACAGTGACATAAATAAGGATTTTTCGGATGTGCACGGGCAACACCATGTTAAACGAGCGCTTGAAATAGCCGCCGTTGGGAAACATAGCTTACTTATGTTGGGCCCACCAGGTACTGGCAAGTCTATGTTGGCTGCCAGGCTGCCTAGCATCTTACCGCTGATGACCGAACAACAATCCATAGAAACAGCTTCTATCTATTCAGTTAGCCAACACCCTATTGACTTTAAGCAGTGGCAAACAGCGCCCATTCGGTCCCCGCACCATACCGCATCTGCGGTTGCCCTTGTTGGTGGCGGTAGCCACCCTAAACCTGGCGAAGTATCACTCGCACATAATGGTGTTTTGTTTTTAGATGAACTTCCAGAGTTTGATAGGAAAGTTCTCGAAGTGCTTCGTGAACCCATTGAGAACGGCAGCATTTCAATCTCACGGGCAAATCATCAAACAGAATTTCCTGCCCGTTTTCAGTTAATTGCCGCTATGAATCCCTGCCCTTGTGGTTACCTCGGCGATACATCAAACAGATGTCAATGCTCTGCACAACAAGTCACCCGATACCGTAATAAAATATCCGGCCCTCTATTGGATAGAATTGATATGCATATTGAAGTCCCTCGTATTCCACACAAAATGTTACGTGAGGGCACCCAAGGGGGCGAAGAGTCAAGCGTAAGCATTTCAAAAAGAGTGGTTGAAGCACTTAATAATTCAATTCATAGGCAAGGCTATTCAAACCACCAACTTTCAACCTCTGACATTAAAAAACATTGCCAACTGAGTGATGACGACCACCAATTACTAGAACAGGCCATGGACAAACTAGGTTTATCTCACCGTGCTTACCACCGGATTTTACGTGTTTCTAGAACCATTGCAGACATGGACAATCAAGAAACCATTCAACGAAAACACCTGACAGAAGCCTTAAGCTATAGACGAATGGATCGACAAAACCAACAATAACCCCTCAAGCTCTAGCAATATTGGTAAAATCACTTCATTACATCTAGACTAATTTCGCTGTGCCCAAACTAAATCCTGAACAACATCGAGCCGTTATAACAACGGACAAACCACTATTGGTTATTGCCGGCGCTGGCAGCGGGAAAACACGTGTCATCACGGAGAAAGTCGCTCATTTAATTGATATGGGCATTGAACCCAAGCACATTGTTGCCGTGACTTTTACAAATAAAGCCGCCCGCGAAATGCGAGCACGTGTCGACAAACTAATTAAAAAAAACGGCGCTAAAAGCGTCCGTATTTCTACATTCCACTCGCTCGGCTTAGATATTATTCGCAAAGAACACCAAGCCTTGGGCTTAAAAAAAGACATCAGCATTCTTGATGAGCAAGACAAGATAAAAATTATCGATGATATTCTAGACACGAATGATCACCCTCTAGATAAAGCACAAATAAACAGTATTTCCTGGTTAATTTCAGATTGGAAAAATCAGGCACTATCCCCTTTACAAGCGACTGCCATTGCTGAAGATGCCCAGCAACAATTCGCTGCTGCTTTATACGAACAGTATCAGCGTTACATTCAAATTTGCAATGCTGTCGATTTTGACGACTTAATATTAAGGCCACTTGAGCTCTTTAAAGATCAACCTCTTATAAAAGAAAAATGGCAAAACACGACCCGCTATTTATTACTTGATGAGTATCAAGACACCAATACCAGCCAATATGAATTTTTTAAATTGCTCGTCGGGCCGGTTGGCAACTTTACCGTTGTGGGCGATGATGACCAATCTATTTATTCATGGCGAGGTGCCAATCCAGATAATTTATTTCAAATAAAGAAAGACTATCCACGTTTGGATGTTATTAAACTCGAACAAAATTACCGATCTAATCAACGCATACTCAAAGCGGCAAACGAATTAATAAGCAACAACCCCCACCTAATTACAAAAAAACTGTGGAGCAATATTGAAGGCAAGGCGCCTATTTGCGTGATCAAATGTAAAGATGAATTTTCAGAATCGCAACAAATTGCATCTGAAATAACTCGACACAAATTTAAAGAGCGTAGTAATAACAGCGACTACGCTATTTTATATCGCAGCAACCATCAAGCCCGTCTTTTGGAAAAAAGCTTAAGAGAGCTGTCCTTACCTTATGATATTAGTGGCGGCAGCTCTTTCTTCTCATACGCTGAAATTAAAGATGTTTTGAGTTACATCAAACTACTTATCAACCCTGATGATAACAGTGCTTTTTTACGTATTATAAACACCCCCCGCCGTGAAATAGGCACATCTACCATTGAAAAATTAGCGCAATATGCAAGCGGAAGGCACATCAGTTTGTTTGATGCTTGTTATGAAATTGGTCTAGAGCAAACACTCAATGATCGCGCTATAAAAAATCTTCGTGGTTTTAGTGACTGGGTTATGTCCTTAGCTGACCGCAGCCAAGACACAGATGAGCCCGTAGAGTTACTTCATGAACTAGTCGCCGATATTGATTACTACGATTGGATAAAAGCGCACGCCAACAGCGACAAACAGGCTGACCGAAAAATAAACAATGTATTAGAGCTCATCAAATGGATTGAAAACGTCGCAAAAAAGTCTGAAGAGCAACGCTCCCTAGGTGACATTGTTAACCGTATGATGCTGTTAGACACCTTAGACCGTAATGAAGAAGAACAAAAAACCGATCAAATAAAATTGATGACCTTGCATGCTGCGAAAGGTCTAGAATTTCCTTTTGTATACCTCATCGGTATGGAAGAAGGGATTTTGCCACACCAAAACAGCATTGATGGCGAACAAGTAGAAGAAGAAAGGCGACTTGCTTATGTGGGCATTACACGCGCTCAACAACAAATCACTTTTAGTTACTGTAGCCAACGTAAAAAATACGGTGACTTGCTTTCCACTGAACCGAGTAGATTCTTAACAGAGCTACCACAACAAGAACTGGAATGGCCCGCTGTAAACAAACAAAACCCTGAAGATAAAAAGAAGAAGGGCCAGGAAAACCTAGCCCTAATGAAAAGTCTTCTTAGCTAACGCTATTGGCTTTTAGCCACCATAAATTCAATAGCATCTGAAATATTTTTATCCGTTAACTGCGGTGAACCACCTCTAGCAGGCATACCTTTAAAGCCCTTCACTGCATGCTCAAATAGCACATCAGTTCCTTGAGCAATACGAGGCGCCCATACAGCGATATCACCCGTCTTTGGAGCACCTGCCGCGCCTGTCGCATGGCAGGCTAAACACGCCGTGTTATACACTTGTTCAGCGCTTAAAGGTCCAGTAGTTGCAGCAACCTCAGCAACAGCAACATTTGGACTCGCTTCTTTCGCCTCAGCTGCTGTCGTCGCTACAAGGCCCATTGGCTTGATTCTATCTAAAACTTTTTTCTCTTGCCATGAAGCACTATCAGATTTATCGCCATCTGTTAAATTAACAGCGATTATAGAAATAATAATAGCAACCGCTACCAACACACCTATAACGATACCTAAACTATTTAAAACTTCCTTATCATCACTCACAGATTACCCCTAAATTTGTTCTACTATTTGTCAGACATCAATTATAGCTCTATTTTCATTAAAGCCAAAGACCAGCTGAATATCGAGTTATAATACGCTGACTAATCTCAGGTTCTTGCGCTCGTAGCTCAGCTGGATAGAGTGTCGGCTTCCGAAGCCGAAGGTCGTGGGTTCGACTCCCGCCGAGCGCACCATTATTTCTTAGCTTGCCGTTCTTTTTCTACCAAAAAATCTGTTATTTTTAACATATTTTGATAACTCTTTGCCATCGGCCCAGTCACTAAGTATTTACCATCAACAACAAGTGCTGGAACACCTGTTATTCCATAACGCTCAACCATATCTTTCGAACGTGAAACACGCGTATTCACAACAAATGAATTGTAGGTCTTTTCAAATAATGCTTCATCGATGCCATATTTCGAATAAAACTCAGCCAATTTACCGACTGTATTCAACGACTCATGCTTTGTGTGCATCGCATAAAATAATTCCGCATGAGACTTCTCAAGCACATCTAAAATTTCCGCCGTAAAGTAGGCTCGTGCATGCACTTCCCAAGCAGGCGCAAAAATGGCTGGTAAGCGATAAAAATTAACGTCTTTCGGTGCGTTCTTTACCCAAGGCTCTAATGCTGGTTCAAAATGATTACAATGCGGACAACCATACCAAAACACTTCCACTACCTCTATTCGGCTAGGATCATCTGTTGGCTGTGCCGGTGTTATTAGCTTGTAATCGATTCCTTCTTCGTATTCCACATCACTTTCTGCTAACAAATGATTGCTAAAAAGGAACACTAGCAACAACATTGAATATTGTATTAATTTACGCATTTAATTCTCCTAAAAAGTATCGTTTACAGTTCGCCGTAAGAATGCAAACCAGACAAAAACATATTGACCCCTAAAAAAGCGAATAAGGTAACAAACAACCCGATAATTGCCCAAGCCGCCATTGGCTTACCGCGCCAACCCTTAGTCAATCGCATATGCAACCAGGCGGCATAATTCAGCCACACAATTAGCGCCCATGTTTCTTTGGGGTCCCATGACCAATACCCACCCCATGCTTCAGCAGCCCACAATGCGCCCAGAATCGTTGCTAAGGTAAAAAAAGCAAATCCTAACGCTATTGATTTATACATTAGGTCGTCTAATACATCTAAATCAGGCAATGTTGTTGCAATACCATTTGAACCCCGTTCATCAGCCTTTGCTCGAACCAAAAAGGCAGTACCCACCATCGCTGCAAGAGCAAACGCACCATAGCCTACAAAGTTTGCAGGGACATGTATTTTCATCCAATAACTTTTAAGTGCAGGTACTAATGGTTGTATTTCATCGGCCTGCCTATCAAACGTGTACCAAAGTAAAAACGCAACCGCTGCACTGATTATCAATAGCACGAAGCCACCTAAAGCACGCGTTTGATAGCGGCGCTCATAAAACAAATAAAGTAATGCCGTAATAATCGAGAACAGAATAAACACTTCATATAGATTGCTGACAGGAATATGCCCTACATCTATTCCAATCAAATACGACTCACGCCACCTAACCATTAACCCAACCAAGCCCATTGTGGTTGCTGACCATGTCATTGCACTAGCCACTTTACCCGCAAAGTCAGAACGTCCAAAAAATGCAATAAAGTATGTCACTGTTGCTAATACGTAGAGTGCACTCATCCACATAACGGCTGATTGACCAGAGACTAGAAACCTTAAAAAGAAGTCAGTATCGGCATCTGACAAGCCATTAACATAGCGGCTAATACCCAATATACTTAATAAGAACACCGCTATTGATAAGCCTCGCATAGCTTTCCAAGACCAACCTAAAAAGACGAGACCCACGCCTGTAGAGACTAAAATCCCTTTTTCATATACATCCATTAGATCTTGGTACATCACATAGGCATACGCCGTACCTAGCATCACAACAATGGACCATACCCAATCAAAAGGCGTTAACCCCTTCCAAAAGGACTGTTTATCTATTTCAAATTGAAGTGCTGTTTGTGTACTATTCATAATATTACCTTAGGGCGATAAAATACGGCCAAACTGGGCCTGTAACTGTTGATACTCTGCTGAAAAATCCATATTGTCTCTGACTGCATGGCCGGATAGTAGCAGCTTTATGCCATCCTCTGTTGTTTCAAACCATGCCCACATGCGTTTTTGTGGCGCATAAAACATCAAAAACACGCCCAAAATTAACATAGCACAGCCTGGATAAACTAAATTTTTACCTGGTGCCTTAGCAATTTGTAACCCGCTAGCCTGGTGGTGTACAAAACTGGTTAACTGAAAGTACACCGGCGAACCATATCGGTCTATCGAACTGATGGCTGCAGACGCTGCATCAAAAAAGGCAGCCTTTTTTTCATCTACGCCCAAACTAACATCAACGCCTTCTTTAGCCAACACATCTAAATACACCGCGCCTAACATTTGCTGTATTACACGAACATACAGTTTAGTTACGTCCTCGCGTTTATCGGCAGGAACATTTTTCTCTACTTGTTCAATCACACCATTCATACCGCTCTTCAGAAACACCCCGACCAAACGGACCATCGCCTCATTAAACTTTGCAGAATCTTGTGACGGCAAAGAAGATCCTGTTACATTTTGCTTAGCCGCTAAATCCATTAGCAATGTTTTATCATTCAGCGCGTGCAAATAATTCATAAATCGATCAATGCCACCTGCATCATCAACAGGTACATACAAGTATTTAAATTCTTCTGCTGGAGAACTACGTACACCACTTAAATAATATAGCTGCCCCTCTCTTTCTACAGGCACCATATAATTTAAAAACTCTTTCGCTTCACCCGTTTTATCACGCATTTTAAACTGCACGCTAGGGCCAGCATTTTTAAACTTTTTTGAAGGGTCGTCGGATGGGTTGATATTAAACAACCGAAAATTTGATGTTTCTAACACCCAAGACTCATTAAATAAATTTAACTGCAAATCATCACCCACTTTAGTTTCCAACTTTTTCTGGGCAGTACCTGAGCCACTCAATGGCCAAGCTAATAACTCAAGTTCAGAACCACCATCAGAAAAACTTGCTTGGTAGATAGAATACCCATCGTAGATTAACGGATAGTTAACAGAAATTGTTTGTTGTAGTGGTTCAGCTAATCGGTCGTCATGTATAACAAGGTCGCTTTCAAAAGATTTAGGCTGCCCACTTAGATAATGCTCAATTCTAAAATCTTTAACTTCCACTGAAAATGGCAGCTCTTGAACAAGATAGCCATCTTTATAATTAATAAACAAAACATCGGATTCTCTACTTTCCGGAATAGAGACACTACCCCTAAATGACATGTTTTCAACGCCTAAACGACTTATTTCAGGCACCTCATCAGCAGGTAAGTTCCTTGTTTCTGTGGTAATTTGTCCCAATAATTCTCGTGCTTTCAGAATGGCATTGCCATCAATTAGGCCACCTATGCACACCAACACAATTGCCAAATGTGTCAGCACATACCCAAGTCGGCTCCCGGCTCCTTTCATACCTGAAACTAGCGTATGACCATCACCTTCCTTTATTCGCGCACTATAGCCATTATGCTGAAACAGTTTTTGAGTAACTTCTAAGACCTCTGCATGAGTAGAGCTCAAACTCCAACTATAGGTATTTGGATAGTTTTTTAAGGTTTCTAACGTACTGTTTTCTCTATACTCGCGCATTTCGCGCAGCATATTAGGTGCATTTCTATAGATGCATGTACTCGTTGACACAACCAAAAAGAACAAAATAAATAAAAACCAGCCTGATGAGTATACGTCGTACAAACCAAGCTGCTGAAATAGCTCGAACCAGAAGGGGCCAAACTTAATCACATAATCCGTATAAGGCTGATTCTGTTGTAAAACAGTACCAATAATAGCGGCTATTGAAAGAGCAACTAACAATGTAATAGCCAAATTCATCGAGCCTAAGAATCGGACTAAAAGCGCTGAAGTTTTAGCACCCCGTGCTATTGATGTTGTTGGTTGATTAGTCATATAAAACCTAAATTAACTAGGTTAAGTCGCTCATACTCTAAAAAGAAAAAAGGGCAACAAAGTTGCCCTTTTCACAAAATAAGATAACGTTAGTGCAGTCCAGAAATATAAGAAGCAACTGCCTCAATTTCTTTATTTGTCATTCGCCCAGCAATATCGCGCATCATCGCTTGATGATCATTATCACGTGACTCTGATTTAAAATCTTTTAACGCTTTAGTTAGATACGCAGCATGCTGCCCACCTATACGAGGAAAACGTGCGGGTGCGCTACCTGCACCATTAGGGCCATGGCATGCAATACAAGCTGGAAGACCGTTATCTGCTTTGCCTGCCTTATACAGCTTTTCACCTAACTTGATTTTGTCTGCACTAGCGGCTTCAACCGTAGATGAAAGGCTTGCAAAATAGGCAGCAACATTCTCAATATCAACCGCACTTAATCCCGCCGCCATTGGTGCCATTGTCGGGTCTAAACGTTTCTTATTTTGAAAATCACGTAACTCTTTTTCAATATAAAAAGCATGTTGTCCAGCAAGTTTGGGCCAAACAGGGTTAGTACTATTACCATTTTGCCCATGGCAACCTGCACAAACGGCTGCGCTAGAACGCCCTGCTTCAATATCACCCTGCGAAAATGCATTTGTTGACAATACCAACATCACAGCAGCAACTAACAGCACACTTGTTTTCATTTTAAGCCCTAATTATTTTATGCTTGCATAAAAAGCAGCAAGGTTCGCAATATCTTCATCGGATAATGCAGCCACCATTGCTTGCATTGTTGGGTCTTTACGAACACCTGATTTGAAATCAGCTATTTGCTTGATAGTATATTGTTCTTTTTGGCCTGCTAAGTTTGGATAAATGCCCATTGGGCTTATACCATTAGCACCATGACAAGCTGCACATTGTGCAGATTTCACTTTACCTGCCGCCGCATCTGCCGCAATAACTTGTGTTGATGCAAGTAACATTAATGCAGAAATTATTAATAAAATTTTGTTCATTTTTGTCTCCAATTATTATCTTCAACTGATAGTTTAGCTCTAACCGTTGATTTTACAATAAACACACATTGATGTTTAGACTTTTTTTACGACTCAGCATACTAAAACAAGGCATTCCGGTACAATAATCAACCATTGTATTAGTATCAACGGCTTTAATGAACAAACTATATCACCGCGCTGAATACTTGCTGAACGCGCCTAATCTAAAAACCACGCCTCAAGATGTAGAACATGAAGTTGCTTTTGCTGGGCGTTCAAATGCCGGTAAATCAAGCGCAATCAACACGCTAACCAACCAAAAAAGCCTCGCACGAACCAGTAAAACACCGGGCAGAACCCAACAACTTGTCTACTTTAAACTGGATGAAAAACGATGCTTAGTTGATTTGCCAGGATACGGTTATGCAAAAGTACCGCTTGCCGTTCAATTAAAATGGCAACAAGAACTTGAACGGTACTTGGAAAAAAGAAAAGCACTTAATGGCCTTGTCTTGCTTGTAGATATACGTCGCTCATTGGGTGAACGTGACCTGCAAATGATTGAGTATGCGAGCCACTTAGACTTAGATGTATTTGTTGCGCTCACAAAATCAGACAAACTTAACAGAAACAGTGCCAAGAAAACGTTATTCGCGGCACAAAAATCCCTCCAAAACGTACCAACAAACGTACAAATAGAATTATTTTCCTCCTTAAAAAAGGAAGGCATAGACCCGCTGCATGATTGGCTGGACCAGCACCTCAACGTTGAAGCATAAAAAAAGCCCTAGCAAAGCTAGGGCTAAGTAGTTTCAACTGTAGACAGCTGAAAACTTGCTCAAGGGGAGGGGGGGTTAGAGCAAGCATGTCTATAAAGACACAGTAATAAGATAAAAACTTTCATAAAAAGTTCAACTTTTCTTTAAATACAAGATTTTTGATATATATGACTGTATATGCCAATATATCTAAATGCAGCGTTTAATTGCATATTTAAAAATAAAATATAAACCTGAGGATTAAAATGATTAATACATTCCGTTTACTATCTGCCCTTCTAATAACATCAGCCTTTAGTTTTGCACAAGCTGCTGAAGTTGCCCTAACCGAAAAAGTAGAAATAGCAGCTAGCCCAGCTGCAGTTTGGGCCGCAACAAAAGACTTTGGGAATATCCCTAGCTGGCACCCAGCTTTTGTTGGCTCAACCAATACCAATGGCAACCAACCCGGTAGCGTTCGCGTACTGAATTTAGGCGGCCCAACCATTACAGAAGAGCTTGTTCGTTTTAACGATGAGCATAAAAACTTTACGTACAAAATCACCCAAGTAGATCCATCTGTTCTGCCTCTAGAAAACTACATTTCTTGGTTTGCTGTGCGTGATAACGGCAACGGTGGTTCTTCAGTTATTTGGATGGGTAACTTTAATACCATTGGCGACGCACCAGCGGCTGATGTTAAAAAAGGTGTTAGCGGCGTATACCGCGCAGGGCTAGACAACCTAAAAAATATGCTTGAAACTCCAACTGCTCCCGCTGAATAAATATCTTATTCAATCAAAAAGCCGCTATCTAGCGGCTTTTTTTATGTCTTAAAGCTAATGCGCCTCATCCCAATTCTTACCCATGCCTATATCCACAACTAATGGCACATCCAAACTCGCTGCGCCGCTCATCTTTTGCTGAATAATGCGAGCCACCTCATCGAGACACTTGTTTTCTACTTCAAAAACCAACTCATCATGTACCTGCATTACCATTTTCACTTCAGGCTGATCTGTTTGCAACCAATCATCTACCGCTAACATCGCTAGTTTAATAATATCAGCTGCCGTACCCTGCATTGGCGCGTTGATGGCGGTTCTTTCCGCGTATTGCCTGCGTTGGCCATTTTTTGCATTAATATCAGGTAAATATAGTCGCCGCCCAAATAAGGTTTCAACAAACCCCTGTTCGCGTGCCAATTCACGCGTTTCATCCATGTATTGTTTTACACCTGGATAACGCTCGAAATATAAATTGATATATCCTTGCGCAGCACCCCTATCAATATCTAATTGTTTAGCCAACCCAAATGCCGACATCCCATAAATAAGACCAAAGTTAATCGCTTTAGCTGAGCGCCGCTGATGGCTTTCTACCTGATCAAGCCCCACACCAAATACTTCTGCTGCGGTCGCTTTATGTACATCTAACCCATCTTTAAATGCTTGCAACAAACCTTCATCTTGAGATAAATGAGCCATAATACGCAATTCAATTTGTGAGTAATCAGCTGCAAGCACCGTATAACCAGGCTCAGCTACAAACGCTTGCCGGATACGCCTACCTTCTTCACTTCTGACTGGAATATTTTGCAAATTTGGATCTGACGATGATAGTCGCCCTGTCGCCGCAACGGCTTGATGATAAGACGTATGCACTCGACCTGTTACGGGGTTTACTTGCTTAGGTAACTTATCGGTATAGGTTGAACGGAGCTTACTTAAACTACGATGTTCAAGAATCAAGCGAGGCAATGGAAAATCGACAGCCAGATCTTGCAACACATTTTCAGCGGTAGACGGCTGGCCTTTTGGTGTTTTTTTCAGTATTGGCAAGCCTAATTTATCGTATAGAATTTCTTGTATTTGCTTCGGCGACCCTAGATTAAATGGTTGCCCGGCCACATCATGCGCCTGTGTTTCTAATGCCGTTATTTTTGTGGTCAACTCGCCGCTTTGCAATAACAACATCTGCGCATCCACCAATACACCCGTTTGTTCCATTCTGGCCAACACTGGCACTAGCGGCATTTCTATCTCTTGATATACCGCTTTTAACCTGTCTATTTTCTCTAGCTTTGAAAAAAGCTGATGATGTAAACGTAAGGTGATATCAGCATCTTCAGCTGCATAAGGCGCTGCAATTTCAATGGCCACTTGGTCAAAGCCAATTTGCTTTGCCCCTTTGCCAGCCACCTCTTCGTAATGAATAGTTTTCTGACCCAGATACTTTTCGGCTAACGCATCCATATTGTGGCGAGTCGCCGTACTATTCAGCACATATGACTCGAGCATTGTGTCGTGACCAATGCCAGACATCGTAATATCATGATTCGCTAGCACGTTCGCATCATATTTAAGATTTTGGCCGATTTTAATGACTGTTTCAGATTCTAACAACGGTTTTAATTTATCCAACACCCATTGCCTAGAAAGCTGTTCTGGCACACCCGGATAATTATGCGCAAGCGGCACGTAGGCTGCATGACCCACTTCAACTGAAAATGAAACACCAACAACCAATGCTTTTGTGTAATCTAAATCTGTTGTTTCTGTATCAAAAGCGAACACAGCTGCGTTTGATAGCTTTTCCAGCCAACGATTAAAACCAGCCTCATCAAACACCGTATCTACTGTTAATTCAATCGCCTCCGGAAAGTCTTCATCTTCCACCGGTGTCTCAATAGATTTTCGCTTTGGTTCCCCACCATTTAATTGCTTAAGCCACGTACCAAACTCATAATGACTAACCATTTCAAATAATTTATCCGCGTCAGGCTCTGTTCTTAATAAGTCCTCAGGCGCTTCATTTAGCGGTACATCACAACGTATGGTTACCAAATCTTTAGATAGTGGAATAGCATCTAGGTGCGCCCGCAAACTCTCCCCCACCTTGCCTTTTACCTCATCTGCTCTGGCAATGATATCGTCCAACGTACCAAACTGATTAAGCCACTTTGCCGCTGTTTTTGGCCCCACTTTCGGCACACCCGGAATATTGTCGGACGTATCACCCATCAACGCTAAGTAATCAATGATTCTTTCAGGCGGCACGCCAAACTTCTCTTGTACCCCTGCCACATCTAACCATTGATTATTCATGGTATTAATTAGGGCAATTTTTTCAGTAACCAGCTGCGCAATATCTTTGTCGCCTGTTGAAATAATCACCTTTAAACCACTCAATTCTGCTTGCGTCGCTAATGTTCCAATAACGTCATCTGCTTCAACACCAGACTCCATCACCAACGGTAGTCCCATTGCCTTAATTAACTCATGCAATGGTTTTATTTGCTCACGAAGCTCTTCCGGCATTGATGCTCTATTAGCCTTATATTCTGGGTACAAATCATTGCGAAACGTTTTTCCTGGTGCATCGAAAATTACACCAAAATAAGCATCTGGATAACTATCAACTAACTTTTTCAACATATTCGTCACACCCAAAATAGCGTTGGTATATTCGCCTTTGGAATTAGTCAGGAGAGGTAACGCATGGTATGCACGAAATAAGTACGAAGAGCCATCAACGAGTACTAGCGTTTTTTCAGTCATGAGTAGAAACCAGTTTTATGTTTAATTCCGGATTATACCCAAGGGGGATACGTTTCACACGAACGATATAGATTCGCCCGCTTACCTTTATACTGTTAATCTAAACATGAAGAAAATCACAATCGAGGACAGTAAATGAGCAAACAAAGACGAGAAGCATGGAAGATATTCCAAATAGTCGCGGAATTTGTTGAAGGATTTGAGCAACTATCACACGTCCGCCCTGCCATTAGCGTCTATGGTTCAGCACGCTTAAAAGAAGACCACCCGGATTACCAACGCGCCGAAGCCATTTCGCTTGCATTGTCCAATGCCGGTTTCTCTGTTATTAGCGGTGGTGGCCCAGGCATTATGGAAGCCGCCAACAAAGGCGCGTTTAAAGGCTCGTCATCCAGCATTGGTTTAAACATTCAACTCCCACATGAACAACACACCAATCCCTATCAAGACATTAGTTTAAACTTTCGACATTTTTTTGCGCGCAAAGTGATGTTTGTAAAATACGCCTCTGCTTATGTTGTATTACCTGGCGGGTTTGGAACGTTGGACGAGTTAGCCGAAATCCTGACCCTTGTTCAAACGGGTAAATCACGCAAAATCCCTATCATTCTAGTTAATAAAGAATTCTGGAGTGGCTTATTAGATTGGTTTAAAAACACGCTGGTCACCAATGGCACTATTGCAGAAAGCGACCTTGATCTGATGCAAATTTGCGAAACACCTGAAGAGGTGCTGGATGTTATCTTTGATTTTTACGAACACCGTGGATTTCAACCTTCTGCAGAAGAGGAAGAAGTATTACTTGAACTTTAACCTCTCCTTCAAGTTGTACAACCACCTCTTGTTAATGTCATAATTAAACCACCTGCCTAATTATTAAAGGAAACACCATGCGCCGATTATTGCCTCTATTCATTATGCTGACAAGCTGCTTGCTTTCAAATGCTCAAGCTGATGGGACTCAACCAGCCATCGTGCCAGAACCACCAGAAATACCGTCTCAAATAGTTAGCGGTGAAGACATGGCGCCCGACATTACGATCACCCGCGAACAAAAAGAAACCATTACCGAATACAGCGTTAATGGCAATGTATACATGGTCAAAATTTCACCAAAAAACGCACCTGCCTACTACATGATTGATACCGATGGTGACGGCGATTTAGAAACACGCCAGTCTGATCTTCAAAGAGGCATGAGGATTCCACAATGGCTGCTATTTAGCTGGTAGAACGAAAGGTTCTATTTTAAATGTCTGTTTATACCGTCGTTCAACACGACCAACTTATTGCGCACTTAAAACAATATTCAATAGGTGAACTATTAGATTTTCAGGGCATTAGTTCAGGTATTGAAAATACGAATTACTTCGTAACAACGACCAGTGGCGAATACGTTTTAACCTTATTTGAAGAACTTAAAGCAGAAGAACTTCCCTACTTCCTAAAAATTATGAACTGCGTTTCAACTAGCTGCGTTCCAAGTGCTCGCCCTGTTTCAGACCAACGTAACAATTTTTTAAATACATTAAATGGCAAGCCTGCTGCCATCGTCGAAAAACTAGCAGGGGGTGATATCGAGCACCCAAATGACAACCAATGCGCCACGCTCGGCGATGCATTAGCCAAACTTCACTTAGCAGTACAAGAACTTAGCTTACATAGGGAAAATAGCCGAGGCCATGTCTGGCGACAACAAGCAGCTGAACTGCTGATGCCCCTGGTTGATGATGAATCATCAGCACTCATAAAAGATGAACTTAATGCACAGTTAGATTACAACAGTCTGCCCATTCCAACAGGCATTATCCACGCAGATTTATTCAAAGATAATGCACTTTTTTCTGGCGACAAACTGTCTGGCATTATCGATTTTTATTACGCCTGCAACGATTACTTAATGTATGACATTGCTGTTGCAGCCAATGACTGGTGCATAGGAGAAAACAGCTTATTAGATACCAATAAGTTTGATGCCTTAATTACTGCGTATCAAGCCGTTCGCCCCTTCACAGATAATGAAATCAAATACTGGCCAACGGTCATTAGAGCAGCAGCCTTTAGGTTTTGGTTGTCTCGCTTACGAGATGTGCATTTTCCAAAAGAGGGCGAAATAACGCATTTAAAGAACCCTGAAGCGATGAAAAACGTCCTAATAGCACGACGCAACTCACCTCAAAACTACTGTCTAGCCTGACGACTTTTCCATTTTTTTCTTAATTGTTGGCGCTTTTCCGGTGGTAAATTTTTAAACCACTTCGCGCGTTGTCGAAATGCCTTTTTTTTACCAGCTGGCAACGATTGATATTTTTTGAACTTTTGACGCAATTTGGCTTTTTTATCGGGCGTCAGTGCCTTCCATTTATCAAAGCGTTTTTTTGCTCGAGACTTTTGCTCAGGCGACATATTGACCCAACGCTCAGCCCCTTTAATTAAGCGTTTTTGTTTTTGCTCAGTCAACGTTGACCATTTATTCTCATAAGGCTTGAGAATATCTTGCGTCTCAGCAGACAATCTTTCCCAATTAACCGATTTAGCCGCAAAGGCGTTTGCCATACAAAACATGAAACCAAGCAATAGTAATACCGTTAAATTCAACCTCATCTTTCTTCTCCAAAATCTGCTGCTATAGCTTCATCAGCATCCATTAAATTTTTATCATTAACCTCAAGCTGCAATGCTTCCGAACGGTCAAGTAATGATTCATCCACATCATCTTCAGCAAGAAACTCTAGCAACGCCATACTAGGCATGTCTTCAGCCACGCCGCTTAATGGTAATAAAAATAGGCCCATTAAAACAGTGACCCTAGCGTGACTGTTTTTCATCCTGACTGTTCCATCTCATCAACCCAAGCGATAAATTCAAGGTCCTCATAAAATCCTAGATCCTCTTCTGACGCTAATAACTCAATATCATCAAACACTGCATTCTCAGCGCCTGAACCAGTCAACATAGGTTGCCACAACACAACCACTAACGTTATTGATGCTAGTGATGCCGCTCCACTCCATAGCCAAGATGAATATGATTTGCGAATTGGCTTTGCTGCATTAACAGCAGAATAACGAGCCTGTGTTAAAGCACTTTGAATAGGTGCCGGCACATTGTTTTCGCGCTCATCTAACGTTTTTTTAATCGTTTCATTCATTTCGTCTGAATTCATCTAATAATCCTCCAACAACTCTTTCATACGTGCATTTGCTCTACTTAAATGCGTTTTGACACTACCATCTGAACAGCTCATTGCTTCTGCTGTTTCCTTTACCGAAAATCCTTCCCAAACGCGTAATAAAAAAGCTTGTTGCTGCCTATCTGGCAGTTGCTTTAACGCATTCACTAAACCCTCTCCAATGTCTGAAGCGGCCAATTGCTTAAGGGGATCCACACTCGCTTTTGCGGGCTGGTTTTGTAGTTGATGTTGATGCTCATCTGCATCGCCACCAAACCAACTACGCCATTTTGATCGAACCGTTGATCGCCGATACCAATCACGAATTTGGTTCTGTAAAATTCGATGAAATAACGCAGGCCAGTCACCTTTGGGCTTATCGGCATAACGACTAGCGAAGGCCAACATCGTTTCTTGGACAATATCCAATGCCTCTTCAGGCTGTTTTGTTGCAAACTCTGCATGACAGTACGCCTTTTTTTCAACGCTCGCCAGAAAGATATCCAACTCACGTGATGTGTCCAAAAGCCCCCCAGTCACCCATTTCTTCTAACCATTTCCTAACTTTATAACCATACTAACGCATAGGTCTGTATTCGGTTGACAACACGCTGTAATATATCTCATTTACGTCACGCTAGCCGTTAATGCTAAAACGCATCATTCACTTCATCGACCGGACCAATCACGCCATTTCATCGGCTGTTTCTTGGTTAACGGCTTTAATGGTCGTTACCATGTTTGGCATCGTGGTCTGTCGCTATGCTTTTAACATCGGCTCAATAGCTATTCAAGAATCAATTACCTACATGCACGCCCTTGTGTTTATGTTGGCCATTGCCCATACCCTTAAAATCAACGGTCATGTCCGTGTCGATATCGTTTACCAACGTCTAAGCGAAAAGGGCCAAGCGATTGTTAACATACTAGGCTCAGTTTTCTTACTGTTACCTGTCAGCATTTTTATCATTTATATTAGCTGGGATTACGTGTCCAGCTCTTGGTCTTATTACGAAGGTTCAAGAGAAGCGGGCGGGCTTGACGGGGTGTTTTTATTGAAGTCTCTCATTCCCGGCATGGCCTTTTTGTTGCTACTACAAGGGCTCTCTGAAGTGCTAAAATCTATCGACAAGCTCTTGGACAAACCCCATGGAAGGTAGTATTGCTTTATGGATGTTCGGTGCCGTTTTCATCGTTCTATTAATGGGTTACCCAGTCGCCATCAGCTTAGCGGGCACCGCGCTGGCCTTTGCATTTGCGGGGCAATATGTTGGCACGTTTGACGAGTCTTTTTTAGAAGCCTTACCCAATCGACTATTCGGCATTATAGAAAATGACACCTTAATCGCTGTTCCTTTATTTGTGTTTATGGGCGTTATGCTGGAAAAATCCAATGTCGCCGAAGACTTGCTAGAAAACATGTCCAAACTGTTTGGGAGCTTACCTGGGGGGCTTGGTTTTTCGGTAATATTGGTCGGCATGTTAATGGCCGCAAGTACCGGCATTGTGGGCGCAACTGTTGTCACAATGGGCCTTTTATCGTTACCCACTATGCTAAAACGAAATTATGACCCTGCACTGGCTTGCGGCACTATTTGTGCCTCTGGAACATTAGGCCAAATTATCCCGCCATCAATTGTGCTCGTTCTATTGGGTGATGTTATTTCATCCGCTTACCAACAAGCGCAACTTGATATGGGTATTTTTTCACCCGAAACAGTATCCGTTGGCGACCTATTTGCAGGCGCGTTAATCCCCGGGTTAATCTTGGTGACGCTTTATATGCTATACCTTGCTGGTATTGCTTTTTTTAAACCAGCCGCATGCCCTCCTCGACCTAAACAATCTAACGATCAATCATTATTATTAGATTTATTAAAAGGTCTGTTCCCACCACTACTTTTAATCATGGCTGTACTCGGTTCCATCATCGGTGGCATTGCAACCCCAACCGAAGCAGCATCCGTTGGGGCTGTTGGCGCAACATTACTTGCGCTTATTAAAAAGCGGCTAAATATAACGCAACTAAAAAGCGTTTGCCAAAGCACAACTCAAGTGACCAGCATGGTGTTCTTTATCCTAATTGGGGCTTCACTTTTCTCACTTGTTTTTAGAGGCTTCGGCGGTGACGAACTAATAGAAGAATTGCTATCCGACTTACCCGGCGGCGTATTTGGCGCTATGCTCGTGGTCATGCTTGTGATGTTTTTGCTGGGTTTCGTGCTTGATTTTATAGAAATAACATTCGTTGTTGTACCAATAGTGGCCCCCATATTATTAGCCATGGGCATTGACCCTGTTTGGCTCGGCATTATGATTGCCTTGAACTTACAAACATCATTCCTAACACCACCGTTTGGGTTCGCCTTATTTTATTTACGCGGTGTTGCACCCGCCTCAATTAAAACCAGTCAAATTTACCGGGGCGTTATTCCTTTTATTCTTATTCAGCTGTTACTGCTAGGCGTATTAGCTGCTTGGCCTAATTTAGCCACTTGGCTACCTTCTGTTATTTATGGGTGATAAAAATCAATTTAATTATGCAATAACTTTGTTTTTATTAGGGTCAGTTAGTAGACTAACCAAAATAACAATATAAAAATACGATGTCTTCCGTTATAAGCGAAAATGTAAATAGCCCTAAAAATACGCGTACTGTCTTATTAAATACGGGTACTGCAGAATTAAAACGCGAGGAGATTCGCACCTACCTTCACCAAACATTTGAGCTAGAAGAGCAGCTCTATGATGTTTTTAAAAGCGACGATGCTTTTTATTTAAGACCCGAAAGTTTACGGCACCCATTGGTGTTTTATTTTGGCCATACATCAACGTTTTTTATTAATAAACTGACGTTGGCGTCATTAATCAAACAACGTGTTAACCCCCGTTTTGAATCTATTTTTGCTGTGGGCGTTGATGAAATGTCTTGGGATGACTTAAATGAGTCTAACTATGACTGGCCCAGCATTGACGAAGTACGCGTCTATAGAAAAACCGTCCTCGAACTCATAGATTCACTGATAAGCTCTACACCATTAGAATTACCCATTACTTGGGAAAGCCCTTTTTGGCCTATTCTAATGGGCATTGAGCACCAACGTATCCACATTGAAACGTCATCGGCCATTATTCGCCAAATGCCACTTAAGCACCTACAACCACACGCCACTTGGAACGTGTGCCCTCATGTAGGCGAAGCACCTAATAACCAACTGTTAGCCGTTGAAAAAGGTCTGGTTACGTTGGGGAAAAATAAAAACCACGCCACCTATGGTTGGGATAATGAATACGGCGAAAGATCCGCAGAGGTTGAGCCTTTTTCTGCCAGTAAATACTTGGTCTCAAATGGCGAATTTCTAAGCTTTATTAAAGATAATGGCTATCATCAAAAAAAATATTGGACTGATGAAGGTTGGAAATGGGTGCAATACAAAAAACCTGAACATCCTCTGTTTTGGGTTAAAAAAGAAGATCATTACGTACTGCGTACATTATTGGAAGAACAGGCGATGCCATGGAATTGGCCGGCCGAGGTTAATTACCTTGAAGCTAAGGCTTTTTGTAACTGGTTAAGCGATAAAATAGGTAAATCGATTCGTTTGCCGACCGAAGAACAATGGCACCACCTTCACCAATTGCATGACATTCCCGACCAGCCCGAATGGGAACAAGCACCAGGCAATATCAATCTTGAACACTGGGCCTCCGCTTGCCCTGTGGATCATTTTGCCTTTGGTGAATTTCACGACTTAATCGGCAACGCGTGGCAATGGACAGAAACCCCCATCAGTGGGTTTGATGGCTTTGAAGTTCACCCGTTATACGACGATTTTTCAACACCTACATTTGATACGCGACACAACCTTATCAAAGGTGGCTGCTGGATTTCAACCGGTAATGAAGCAACCAAGCACGCGCGTTATGCCTTTAGACGCCATTTTTATCAACACGCGGGTTTCCGCTATGTTGAATCCGATCAACCAATGGAAAAACCAACTGCTATGTACGAAACAGACACCGCCGTCTCACAATATTGCCACTTTCATTACGGACCCACTTATTTTGATGTAGAAGATTTATCCGCCCATTGCGCACGTTTATGTATGGAAGCTTTACAAAATAAACCAACAACCCGAGCATTTGATTTAGGTTGCGCCGTTGGTCGTGCATCATTTGAATTGGCACAACACTTTGATCACGTAACGGGGATCGACTTTTCTGCGCGGTTTATTCGTATTGCTCACCAAATGCAACAAAAGGGAAACATCCATTACGAATTGGTTGAAGAAGGTGAGATTGTCTCGTATCACGAACAACAACTACAATCGTTAGGCTTAGAAAAGAACAAAGAAAACATCGAGTTTTTCCAAGGTGACGCTACCAATCTAAAGCCGCAGTTTACCGACTACGATTTAGTCCTCGCCATCAACCTAATTGACCGGTTACGCACCCCTGCCGTTTTTCTAGACGATATTCGTCATAGAATCAACATTGGTGGCGTATTAGCCATTGCATCACCTTATACATGGCTAGAAGAGTTCACACCAAAAGAAAATTGGCTTGGTGGTATCCGTAAAGATGGTGAACCATTCTCCACACTTGATGGCCTTAAAGAACACTTAAGCAAACACTTCAAACTCATTAATGAACCGACCGATGTGCCGTTTGTGATTCGTGACACCAGCCGTAAATTCCAACACAGCTTTAGTCAGCTAAGCATTTGGGAACGAATATCATAAATACATGACTCTTTCTTCAGACACTGCCGTCACCGTTTCGATTGCCCGCAAGGTAAAAGCGGGGGCAGAAAAACAATACGAAGAGTGGTTACACCGCATTGCCGAAGTTGCCATTGGGTTTCCCGGCCACCAAGGTGTGCATGTATTAAAACCATCTGATAAAACAGGTGGTGAATACGTCCTTATCGTAGGTTTTAAAAGTTACGAACACCAAAAAAACTGGGAAGAATCATCTCAACGACAACAGTTTTTGGATGAACTCGATGAAAAAGAACTCATCGAAGGCTGCACCAAAATAAAAAAAGTGTCCGGCCTAGAATTTTGGTTCACCCTGCCTGAAATACCCAGCCACGCTGCACCCAATCGACATAAAATGGCACTTGTACTGATTGTTGTCGTCTTTAGTTTGTTATTCAGTATTAACCTCGCGTTTGGACAGTGGCTCAACGTCCTTCCGCTCGCTTTAAAACTAGCAGTGATGGTGACAGGCCAAGTATTGCTGATGACTTACCTCGTGATGCCAATGGTGACTCGTTTGTTAAAAAGCTGGCTATATCGTTAACTACAATAAGGAACAACGACATGAACACCCAAATAGATGGCGTAGATTACGGCCCCTTAGCTCAATTACTAGGTAAATGGTCCGGCAATATCGGTTTAGATATAGCACCTGATGCAGACGCAAACCCAGATAAGAGTCCTTTTACAAACACCCTTGTTTTTACGACGGCCGGCATCACAGAAAATGCTGAAGAACAAATACTAGTCGCCATAAAATACCACCATGTTGTTATTAAAATTGAAAGCGGGCACATTTTTCATGACCAAATTGGCCATTGGCTCTATGAGCCTGAAACAGGCAATATTATGCATTCATTGACTATTCCACGAGGTGTTTGCTTACTAGCTGGCGGCACAAGTGAAACGGTTGATGACAAAACTATTTTTGATGTAAAAGCCATCGCTGGCAGCGATAGTTATGGGATAGTTCAATCTCCTTTTATGCTTGAGAAAGCAAAAACAAACGCTTTTCAAATGAAAATGGAGGTCAAAGCCGATGAATTAAGTTATCGCGAAGTGACGTCACTACATATTTACGGAAAAGATTTTGAACACGTAGATACCAGCACATTACAACGCATTACTTATGAACAAGATTAAGTTACTTTTCTTTTCATATTAGCCGCATTTTTTGTTGCTTTAAAACTGAGAAATGGGCTTGAAATCTGCACCCACGCGCACATGTAACACGCCATCAAGATAAACTACATTTTTTCTTTGTTCTTCCGTGAGCCTAGCCCAAACAGGTAGTGCATCTGGAGCTGTTGACCCATCAATTTGGCCAGAATGCTTGTTTTTTGAAACAAAATTTAATTGGGAAACATATTGCGAAATAAATGCATCAGAAAAACCTTTGTTTTTCACCATTGCTAGATTCTTTTCAGCTTCTTCTAGATTGCTGAACGGGCCAAGTTTTATTTTCATAAACCCCGCTGATGATCTTTCTTCATATAGCGTATCAAAGCCTGTCGTTTGCTCATAAAAATTTAGCGAGGTGTTTTTAACCGCCGCAATTTGAATTGAATAAAGCGAAGTATCCGCCAAGACATTCACAGAAGAAAAAACTAATAGTATAAGAAATAATTTAAATTTCATACGAGCTCCCTATTTTGTTTAATACAGTCACAACTTCACTATATAGATTCATTCAATCAAAAAATACTTTTTTTTCAAAACAAAAATCCATATAAACTCGTTTAATGCCGTTAACATTCCTTTTTTTTGTGCAAAAATATAATCGCCATCCCTGCCAAAAAGGAACCTGACGCCATAATCAGAGCAACATTTTCAAAGGCCAGGCCTGCTGCAAATAAAAAACCAGGAATCATCGGGCCAATCACAGCGCCGCCACGACCAATACCAAGCACCATACCTGAACCTGAGCCTAAAACCGACGAAGGAAAGCTGCTTGAAAACAGTCCAAAAAAACCTGAAATAGCTGCCATAACGAAAGTGCCAGCAAAGAAGCCTATCATTTTCATATTTGCCATACTGTCCGTAAAGTGTGGAAATAGAGCCACGCCTACAGCTGTCAGCATAAGGCTCACAAACATCAACGATCTAATGGGTATAAATCGAGCGCATAAACTTATCCCCATGGAACCAAGGACGCCGCCTAAACTGGCAACACCTAGAACTTCAGCAGCTTGAGATACCGTATAGCCTAAATCCGTAACAGCCGTTGGCAGCCACTTTACAAAGTAATAGTACGTCATAACATTGGCGAAATATGCAAAGCATAATAACAAAGTGATATACCCCAAGTTCGGACCAAACAAACTTTTGACCCCAACAACTTCCACCTCTTGCTCAGCAACTATTGGTAATGCTTCAGGCGGTGTATGCCCCAAGCGACGCATGGTTTTTTGTATCTTTTCCAGAGCGCCAGCTGGGCGCTTACGGTTCAAAAATGAAATGGTTTCTGGGACATAAAAATAAACCAGCGGGATAAACAAAAAACTCAAAAAAGTACCCAGATAAAAGGTAATACGCCAATCATACTGTTTAAGTAAAGGCGCAAGAAAGCTTGCACCAAGGTAAATACCGAATGGAAACCCACCCGCAACGAGAGAGACCGACATAACTCGGTTTTTATCATTACAAAAATCCGAGCATGTTGCCGTTGCTGTTGCCATAATGCCGCCTATACCTACACCAGTAACTAAACGAGCCGCACCCAGTACGTAGATATTTGGCGCAATACCAGCAACGAACATACCAAGCGTAACAACCGTGATCCCTGATAACATGATAAAACGCCGTCCATGACTATCCGCCAATGATCCAAGAAAGATCGCTCCCCCGGCCATACCAGCTAATTCTATGGACAACACAATTCCAAGGACGGCTTTGGATAAGCCCCATTCCTGAGTAATGCCTGGGGCAGCAAAGGCGATAGATAAAACATCATAGCCATCCAACGCTAATGTCCCAATACAAATGGCAACAATGACCCACTGGCCAACATTCATTGGTTCTGACTTTAGTCGATCAATTGCATTTACATTACTTGCCATTTTTAATGTCCTATTTAATGTGCGATTTTATTTGTTGCCTAATTAGAGCAAGCCAAAATTACTTATTATATTAAAGATATAGCTTAGCCCATTCCCAACCAAGTAACACCTTTACTATTTAGGTATTGCATCATCATTACCTATTATTTCAGTTTGTCTGTAACCTATAATTTAGTTAGGCATACTCGAAATACTATTGAAGGAAAGCATGTATCAAAAAATTTTAGAATTTTGGTTTGAAGAAATACAACCAACGCAATGGTGGTCGAAGGATGATCAATTTGACCAAACAATAATAGATAGATTCTCAGGTATTCACGCAAAAGCAGCTCAATGCGAGCTTTACAATTGGCGAAAAACACCCGAAGGACGTTTAGCTGAAATTATCGTGCTCGATCAATTTTCAAGAAATATATATAGAGACACCCCGTTATCATTTACTAGCGATGCATTAGCCCTATCACTCTCACAAGAAGCAATACGGTTAGGTGCAGATAAAGACGTATCAGAACTTAAACGCCCTTTTTTCTATTTACCCTTTATGCATAGTGAGTCGAAGGTCATTCACGAAGTGGCTGTTAATTTGTATACAGCTTTGGCTAATGAGGCCAGTTTAGAATTTGAATTAAAACACAAAACCATCATAGACCGCTTTGGACGTTACCCCCATAGAAATAAAATACTTGGACGTGTGTCTTCTTTCGAAGAAGAGGTGTTTTTGACTCAGCCGGCATCAAGTTTTTAAGAAAAGGTATTTATAGTTAAGGTTTCGGCCTGAAGACCGAGTTACTCTTTTGCCAATAGCAGCAAAAGAGTAACCAGAAAAATGCCACCCACGTTCTCTCACCCTGACGGGTTCCTTCAAAACACACTATTGAAATAGCTACTGTGGAACTCGCAAACAGCATGCTCGAACAACCACAGTAGAAAGCTCTATTCCAATAGTATATTTTTCAGCGTGAGTAAGAGGGAGGGGTAAAGCAATAATCACCCACTTTTGATTTACTTTCCCTTTTATCGCGTTAGGAATTAATTCTTTTTCGGAAAAGAGAGCGCTTTGTTTGAGCCTAGCGAGTTTAGCGCGAACCCGAAAAACACTTAATTACTGCGATTTGGGCGACCTTTTCTTTGGTTCGTTTCTTTTTGTCGTAAAAAGAAATGAACGCCCTTGCGGCAGCAATAAGTTCAAACATAAATTGTGCTACATTAACCGTAAAGAAAATTCGAAAATCAAGATGGTTACCTTCTTGATTTACTACAACTTGTTAACCAAAAAATTGAGGGCTCAATGGATACTGACCTAATAATATATGCAAAGGGAGAAGCATTCGAAAATGGTATATACGACCTCCGATCTTTGGATTTACTGTTCTCCAGTTATCGTTCGATACTTGATCGTCTTGTCGCAGTTCAATTGGGTCGTCGCCAGTTATCAGCCCCAACTAAAAGACAATTAAATTATGATGTGAAGATACAAGAAGGCTCGATAGAACTACTTATAGATTTTGCACTTGAACACCCCGAAATGCTTGCAATCTTTTCTCAAGATGGAGGCTATCAATTATCAACAGCACTAACAAAGCTTTTTCGTGATGCTATTAGCCTTCGTGTTGCTGCTGCCAAATTTATTGAAAAAGGGCAGATATTTAATATAAACATTAATAATAGTTTCAACTGGGGCAGTAGAAACAACAATATTGCAATTAATGGTAGCAACATAACAATCCCTGACCCAAAAATACTTTTTGCTGCACAAGCAACTAGGTTTTCGACAGATAAGCTATTAAGAAATATTGACGGTAAAAATATTAAAAAAGTAAACATTACTTCACCAGAAGAAACATTTACTTTAGATGATTCAAAGAAAATAATTTTAGGTCGGGATAAACAAATATTACCGGCTAGCCTTAAGATTGTGGGGCGTTTAGATATGGTTGCGTTTTCCTCTCATAGAGGCGTAATAATCTCAAATAACGAGAGTTTTCCGGTCACTTGGGATGAAAAAAACAGAACAAAAATGCAAAAATTTGCAGATAAAAAAGATGTTTTATTTACTGTAAACCCAGTAATAGATCATAGCCGTTTAGATAATAATGCTATCGGCTTTCATGTTCTTAATTGCGAACAACCTCAAACTATTATGGATATATAAAGTTTTCTGACAAAAACATCTAGTGTGACACGCAAAAGACCCGCGCGTCAGACATAAAAAGTTAAACCCAACCTACAACCACTTAATAGAACACCCCATACTAGCCACCTGCTCCACCGGCCCATTACCCGTTTCAGCCACCAGCAACATCGCCTCAACCAAATCCCTTTTTACATTGCCCACATCGGCATTCATACCACTTTCATCTAACCGCCCACGGTATTGCAATTCCAAGTTGGCGTTATAGCCAAAAAAGTCGGGCGTACAAATAGCACCATAAGCTTTAGCCACTCGCTGCGTTTCGTCTATTAAGTAGGGGAAGTTATAGTGTTTTTCTTTCGCTATCTTTTGCATATTCTCAAACGAATCTTCAGGGTAGTCGTTTGGATCATTCGACATGATGGCTACCACGCCTATGCCGCTTTTCTTTAGTACAGCAACGTCTTCTACCAAACGCTGTTGAATTGATTTAACGAAAGGGCAGTGGTTACAGATGAACATAACCAACAAGCCACTTTTACCCACACAATCATCACGCGTCCATTGCTTGCCATCTACACCTTGTAAGTTAAAGTCTGGTGCTGGCGAGCCAACATCACAAACGGGCGTGTGCATTAAAGTCATTGTTATTCTCTAATCGAGCGATTTAAAAAGTAACAACCCGCCGATACCACTAAGTGCCCACGTGACAATAGGTGCATCACCCAGCATGAGTGGAGAGAACCCATCTAAGCCTAAAATAATCGCGGCAGAAATTAGCATACTACCGCCGCAAATCGCCATGATGTTTTTACTGTGATTCTTTGCCATTTGCTGTTTTATTTCTTCTAGCTGTTTGGACTTCCACTTTATTTCAAGCTCACCTTTTGCTGCATCACTAAGCACTTGATACATCATCTCTGGTAGTTCAGGCAGCTTCTCACCCATGATGGGCAGATGTTCTTTTAGCTTACTGAATATCGCTTTAGGCCCAACGGTTTTCTTGTACCAGTCTTCTAAGTAAGGTTTAGCGGTTTGCCATAAATCCAGGTCTGGATAAAGTTGGCGACCTAGCCCTTCTATATTAAGTAAGGTTTTTTGCAATAACACTAATTGCGGTTGTACTTCCATATCAAAACGACGTGCCGTTTGAAAAAGGCGAAGTAGTAAATGGCCGTAGGAAATTTCTTTTAATGGCTTTTCAAAGATAGGCTCACACACCGCGCGAATAGCGCTTTCAAACTCATCAACGCGGGTGTGCTTGGGTACCCAACCGGATTCAATATGTAGTTGCGCCACGCGATAATAATCACGTTGGAAAAAAGCCAAAAAATTTTCAGCCAAGTAACGTTGGTCAGCAACCGTTACGCTGCCCATAATGCCAAAATCCACCGCGAGGTATTTTGCTTCGTCTGAGGCAAAAATATTGCCTGGGTGCATATCGGCATGGAAGAAGTTATCGCGAAATACTTGGGCAAAGAATATTTCCACTCCGCGTTCTGCCAATAGTTTTAAGTCAACACCCCTTTCGCGTAACTCATCTATTCGGCCTATTGGTGTTCCGTAGATGCGCTCCATCACCATCACGTTTTGGCGCGTGTAATCCCAATACACTTCTGGCACGTAAAGTTGGTCTGAGCCTTCAAAATTTCGACGTAGTTGTGATGCGTTAGCTGCTTCGCGAACCAAATCTAATTCATCATGTATGGTGTGATCAAACTCTTGTACCACTTCCAGTGGTTTTAGGCGTTTAGCTTCACCCCAATATTTATTGGCCAACTCCGCCAAGGTATAAAGCACAGCCACATCTGAATCGATAATTTTTCCGATACCCGGACGCAACACTTTAACCACCACATCTTCACCGGTTAGTAACGTTGCCGTATGCACCTGGGCTATAGACGCAGATGCTAATGGGCTAGCTGAGAACTCACTAAACACGTCTTCAATCGACTTTTCTAAAGACGTTTCAATAAGTTGCCGCGCCAGTTCATCCGCAAAAGGCGGGACATTATCTTGAAGTTTTGATAGCTCTTCGCCAATATCCGGCGGCAACAAGTCTTGGCGTGTTGATAGTATTTGGCCAAACTTTACAAATATAGGACCTAAGTCTTCTAACGCTTTACGAAGCCGTTCACCACGAGAGCCTTTACGTTTACCCAATAAGTAACTGGGCGACAAATACGTTAGATAACGTAAAGGTCTAAATAAATGGAGATTAAAAACAAACTCGTCTAACCCATAACGAAGCAGAACACGTTGAATCCGTATCAGTCGTAATGCGGTTTTAACAGGTATCACGATGCATCCTTTTCTAGCTGGTTTTCATTTTGTTGGTGGGCTATTAATCGTTGAATCTTAGCTTCTGCTCTATCGGTTGCAAAACAAATCTCATCTACACCTTTTTTAAAACGCTCTATTTCAAACGTAGATGGCAAAAAGTTTTTTTCTTCACGGGCAAACTCAGCTAAGTTCATCACATTTGTTTTTGATACGTCTTGCAACCAACTAGAAATGCTTTGCGCCAGTTGACCTACTTGGTTTGCCACCACATCACCTGTTAGCTGAGAAAGCGGCTCTTCCCAATCCACTTCTACATTTTTTATAAAGGCCTGAAACTTATTTCCCAGCTCTAAATCACCTTCTATCGTCACATCACCCGTAAATAAGCTGGGCGTTGATGACTCATGCACATTCATCATGGCTAATGATAAGGGTGACCCTGAAATCGTCGTATCTGCTTCACCGTCCATGCCATCTAACAAGTCGATGCCATCGCCGGTGAGCATAACAAACAGCTGAATGTCCCACGGCTGAAAATGCAATAACACGACCTTGCCTTGCATCGCTGCCAATTGCTTTGGCGCTTCTGGGTCAAGCTCCAAATAACGATTAATGGCTATTTGCAAAGGCTTTAAGAATGGCGTTACCAAAGACATTTTTTAAAACTTATAGCCCGTATGAACGGCAACTATACCGCCTGTAAGGTTATTCACTTGGCAGCGTTCAAAACCGGCCTTTTCCATCATGCCTTTCAGCGTCGCTTGGTCAGGATGCATACGTATAGATTCAGCGAGATATTGATAACTTTCTCCGTCCTTTGCTATCAGCTCGCCTATTTTTGGGAGTAATTTAAATGAGTACACATCATAAATTTTATCCAATACTGGGTTCGTCGGCTTTGAAAACTCCAAAATTAACAAACGCCCGCCCGGCTTGAGCACACGAAACATCGAACGCAAGGCAGCATCTTTATCTGTCACATTTCTTAAACCAAAACCAATACAAACACGATCAAATTGGTTTGATGCATACGGCAAACTTTCAGCGTTTGCCAAGTTGTATGTAATATTGTTGATATGGCCTTTATCGATCATTCGATCACGGCCCACTCGCAACATAGCCTCATTGATATCTGCCAACACGACCTTGCCATTTTTGCCGACACGCTTGGCAAACAATGATGATAAATCACCCGTACCGCCGGCCAAATCCAATACCAACTGGCCCGGTTTTATATTAGCTATCTCAACAGTAAATCGTTTCCAAAGCCGGTGAACACCCATCGACATTAGGTCATTCATCACATCATACGACGGTGCAACCGAATCAAATACTTCACGAACTTTACCGACTTTTTCGTCAACAGGAACGTCTGTAAAACCAAAGTGTGTTGTTGTTTTATCTACCATGAGACCCTTCTACTTATACGTTACGTTGATAACCAGCTTCATCTAATTTTGCTAAATATGTTTGCCAATACGCTTCTTTATTGTCAGCGAGCTCAATTAAGAAATCCCATGCATACAGCCCTGTATCATGCTCATCACTAAAGACTAGCCGTACTGCATAATTGCCTACCGGCTCAATGGCAACGATGTTGACATTTTCTTTACCCGTTTGAAGTACTTCTTGCCCTGGTCCATGGCCACGAACTTCAGCCGAAGGCGAGTGCACGCGCAAGTACTCGCAACTTAAGTCTGTCGTCCGTCCGTCATCAAAACTAAGAGACAACATTCTGCTCTTTTGATCGAGTGCTATATCTGTAATTGTAGTCATTTATTACCTATAAAATGTAGCGTGATAAGTCTTCGTCTGCCGCTAACTCAGCCAAATGCGAATCAACATACGCTGCGTCAACTACTTCGTTCAATTGTTCGCCAGCGGGGGCTTTGAACGACACCTCATCCAATAAACGTTCTAGAATTGTATGCAAGCGACGCGCACCAATATTTTCTGTGCCTTCATTTACTTGCCACGCCATTTCAGCAATTCGCGCAACGCCATCTTCAGTGAACTGTAAGTTAACATTTTCAGTCGCCAATAACGCCACGTACTGTTCTGTTAACGATGCATCAGGCTCGGTTAATATGCGCACAAAATCTGCGGCTACTAGCGCGTCTAACTCAACACGGATAGGGAACCGGCCTTGAAGTTCTGGAATTAAGTCTGATGGTTTTGATAGGTGAAAAGCACCCGACGCAATAAACAGTATGTGGTCTGTTTTCACCGCACCGTATTTAGTCGTTACCGTACTACCTTCAACCAAAGGTAATAAATCACGTTGCACACCATCACGTGACACATCGGCACCACCACTATCACCTCGTTTACAGACTTTATCTAATTCATCTAAAAACACGATGCCTGTTTGCTCCAGACTTTCTATTGCCTTATGTTTTAATTCTTCTTCATTAACCAGCTTACCCGCTTCTTCTTCAGTCAATGCTTCAAGCGCGTGCTTAATCGTCATCTTGCGCTTTTTCTTTTTGTCGCTCGACATATTTTGGAACATACCTTGAAGCTGGTTTGTCATTTCTTCCATGCCCGGTGGCGCCATAATCTCAACACCAACACTTGGCGCACTCACTTCAAGCTCAATTTCTTTATCGTTTAGGTCACCTTCGCGCAGTTTTTTACGGAACTTCTGACGTGTTGAGTCACCGCTTGTATCGTCTGAATCAGCGCCTTCTGCTCTGGGCAACAAAATATCAAGTACGCGTTCTTCTGCTTCATCTTCTGCTTTGCGTTTTACTTTTGACATTTCATCTTCACGCATCATTTTCACGGCGATGTCAGCAAGGTCACGGATAATAGAGTCAACATCACGGCCAACATAGCCCACTTCTGTAAACTTAGTAGCTTCAACTTTAATAAACGGTGCTCTTGCTAACTTAGCTAAACGGCGGGCTATTTCTGTTTTACCAACGCCTGTTGGGCCAATCATCAAGATGTTTTTAGGGGTGATTTCAGCACGTAAATTCTCTGAAACTTGTGAGCGTCTCCAGCGGTTTCTTAGTGCAATCGCCACTGCCCTTTTAGCAGCATTTTGCCCGACAATGTGTTTATCAAGCTCGTGTACGATTTCTTTAGGGGTCATTTGACTCATGTTACTTCTTTTCCTCTGACGGTAGCTCTTCAATGGTTTGGTTATGATTGGTATAAATACAAATATCACCAGCAATGCTTAATGATTTTTCAACAATCTCACGTGCTGTTAGCTCGGTATTGTCTAATAGTGCCCGCGCGGCTGATTGCGCAAATGGGCCACCAGAACCAATGGCAATTAAGTCCTGCTCAGGTTGAATCACATCACCATTTCCAGAAATAATCAGCGAATCTTTACTGTCTGCAATCGCTAGCAAGGCTTCTAGTTTGCGTAACATTCTATCTGTGCGCCAGTCTTTAGCCATCTCTACTGCTGCACGCGTTAAATTGCCATGATGTTTTTCCAGCATCCCCTCGAAGCGTTCAAATAACGTAAAAGCATCCGCTGTTGCACCAGCAAAGCCAGCAATCACATCGCCACTAGCGAGTTTACGAACTTTTCTCGCATTACCTTTCATAATGGTATTACCGAGCGTTACTTGGCCATCTCCACCAATGACAACGGTATCGCCACGTCGTACTGAAACAATTGTTGTTCCTCTAAAATCCACGCTTATCTCTCACTTTGAATGTTGACCCTACATTTTACACAATATTGAAGGCTTAGCGGCATGCCTAAGGGTGTTTAGCCTATATTCATGATAGTTATGATATTCTTTGCTGCATATTGAATTATAAATGGTTGCCCTAGTGAATGAACTAAACCACATTTCCGAAACGCTTGCGCTTAGCATGGGAGCTGCATGGGGTAGCGGAATCAACTTATACGCGACCGTATTAATGCTTGGATACCTCGTTCATACGGGCAATATTGATTTACCACCAGACCTTATGATTTTGGCAGATCCTTTAGTGATGGGAGCTGCTGGTTTAATGTACGCTGTTGAGTTTTTTGCGGACAAAATTCCCGGCGTAGATACAGGCTGGGATACATTACACACGTTTATTCGTATCCCCGCTGGCGCCATGTTGGCTGCTGGTGCCATTGGAGACATTGGCCCTGCTGTAGAAATTTCCGCAGCACTCGTTGGCGGCGGCTTAGCGGCGTCAACTCATGCAACAAAAGCTGGCAGTCGTGTGCTCATTAATACGTCACCTGAACCTTTCACCAATTGGACAGCCTCTATTGCGGAAGATATTGCGGTGTTTGTTGGCATTTGGGCGTCTATTCAGCACCCCACTTTCTTCGTGTTTGCACTGATTATTTTTATACTTATTATGATTTGGGCGTTACCCAAATTGTGGAAAGGCATTAAACGTGTATTTACGTTTTTAGGTCGGTTATTTGGCTGGTCCACTGAGCCAGATATTAGCTTATCCGATACTGTACCTAACCTTTCTGACAAACCATCAAAGGCCGACTAGCACTGTTAATGGGGTGATTTTTTCTGTTTTGCCCTAGGGTGTGCTTGGTCATACACCGACGCCAAATGCTGAAAATCCAAATGCGTATAAACTTGCGTTGTGCTGATATTACTGTGGCCTAGTAATTCTTGCACGGCACGTAAATCCTGACTTGATTCCAACATATGGCTCGCAAACGAATGCCGTAACATATGCGGTGTAATACGGCTTTGAATGCCTAATTTTTTGCGCCAACGCTCCAACCTTAATTGAACACTTCTGGTTGTTAAACGATTACCTTTATTACCCACAAATAGTGCGAACTCACCTTCTTTTAATAAGCCACTTCGCACAGCCAACCACCGTTGAATAGACGCTACAGCTTTTTTACCGAGCGGTAACAATCTGGCTTTGTTACCTTTGCCTTTCATGACTTGAACTGTGCGTGATGAAAAGTCCACATCCAATAAATTCAGATCAGTCATTTCGCTGACACGCAAGCCAGATGAATACATTACTTCCCACATGGCGACGTCGCGTATATCCAAATCATCTGTTACTGGGGTATCCAGCATGGCATTTATTTGGTCTACATCTAACACTTTAGGCAAGGCTTTAGCCGCCTTAGGCGCACGAACTGTCGTTGCCGGATTGTAGGGTAAGCTATGTTTTTTAATGAGGAAATCAAAAAAGGTTCGGCAAGCAGATAACTCACGCTGTAAGCTTCTTGAGCCTAAACCCGTGCAATGCCTATGGGTCATAAACAAACGAATATCATGCACATCTACGCTATCCCAGCTTACTATCTGCTGGTCATTACAATATTGGGTCAGCTGTGCTAAATCACGCGTGTAAGCATTCAGCGTATTATCTGACAAACGTCGCTCATGACGTAACACATTGATAAATTGGTGAACTGAGTCGGTTGCCGACTGCTCCATACCGTTATTTCTTATTCACTAAACGATGCTAGTCGTTTAGCGACCAATTGACCTAGGTGAGCTAAAAACAGGTTGCCCATAGAGGGATGGAAACGCTCGGCATCACGGCTGCCTATAACCAACAGGCCGCTCTGCTCAATGAGTTTAAACGGAATAAATGCTGTCGACTGCACATCATTTGCCTTCTCGCCAAAAAGCGCTTCAGCTTGCGCATGCGTCGGGTGACCACACTTTATCTCTTCAGACTCAAAGAAACGTTTGAAGTGTTCGATTTCTTCAGATTCCTTATTCCAGATGACTTCACTGATAGGAAAATCGCTTTCACCGTCAGCCACGATTCGTATCGCGAAAAAATCCGCTTTAAAAGAAGCTTGTAATGAATCATCTAACACGGCAAACACATCTTCTTCACACCGCGCGTCTAGCAAATCGGTTGTTAAACGTTGCATATGCCCAAATAGCGCATCGTTATCACGTGCAATATCTAATAAAACCTGCAGCTGATTCTGCAGCTTTGTGTTATTTTCCCTTAATACCGCCAATTGCCGCATAGTGAGTGAAACCACGCCACCCGTTGGACTTTGGACTTGTATTTCATCCAATAACTCAGGGTGCTCATTGAAAAACTCCGGCTCTGACAAAAGGTATTCCGTCACTTGCTCAGCCGTTATTCTTGGCTCATTATTGTCGTTTAGTTGTTGTGTCATATTGTAATAGTACCATCAAAAACAAATGTTGCTGGGCCTGTCATTATCACCGGCATCCCCAATCCAGCCCATGATATATTCAAAGAACCACCAGGCAATGTCACCTTAACTGGTGAATCAACCTTGTCCAATTTTATTGCAGCAATAGCTGCTGCACACGCACCGCTACCACATGCCAACGTTTCACCAGCGCCTCGCTCATACACACGCAAGGCTAATTCAGATCTATTAATTATTTGCGAAAAACCAATATTAGCGCGCTCAGGAAATACCGTATGACTTTCTAACCTTTTGCCCACTGTTTCAAGCGGCGCACTGGCAATGTCGTTCACATTAATAACTGCATGTGGGTTGCCAATGGATAACGCTGAAAATGAAACAACTTGCTGAGATAATTCAACTTCATATTCTGCAAGCTCTTCAGCCGCTAATAGCGGAATGTCCGAGGGTGCAAACGCAGGCACGCCCATGTTTACCTCAACTTCGTTTTGCGACACGACATTGAGAACAATCTCACCCGTATTTGTCTCTACACGAATTGATTTTTTGTCCGTCAGGCCTTGGCGCTGTACAAACAGCGCAAAACAACGCGCACCATTGCCACATTGAGACACTTCACTACCATCTGCGTTATAAATGACATAACGGAAATCCGCATCGCCTTTAGCAGGCTCAACTATTAACATTTGATCAAAACCCACACCGTGATGCCTGTCTGCTATGTTTCTTATTTGCTCTTGAGCTAATTGCACAGTCTGCGTAATGGCGTCTATAACGACAAAATCATTTCCTAGGCCATGCATTTTCGTGAACGGTATTAACACCCAACTTCCTCAAACTCATTCGGCAATAACGCTTCGTTTTGCCATAAACTTTCTACTGTTTGGCGTGCGCCCACCAAATGAACTTGGTCTCCATCCACCATCACTTCTGCAACGCTCGGTCGAGAATTGTAATTTGAACTCATCGTAAAGCCATAAGCGCCCGCAGAGCGGATAGCAAGCAAGTCACCTTCTTTAATGGCCAGGGTTCTATCTTTGCCTAAAAAATCGCCTGTTTCACATACCGGCCCTACAATATCGTATAACGCTGCATTAGCATCTGAATCTAAATTGACTGGAATAATTTCCTGCCAAGCTTGGTACAACGCTGGCCGCATCAAATCGTTCATTGCCGCATCCACAATAGCGAACTGCTTATCTTCCGTTGGCTTTATGTATTCAACTTTAGTCACGAGCATGCCTGCATTACCGGCTATTGCTCGACCAGGCTCTAATAAAATTTCATACGGTAAATCGCCTAATTTGTCATAAAGCGCTTTCACATATTCAGCTGGCTCAGGGGGCTGCTCATCCCGATAACGAATACCTAAACCACCGCCTAAATCCAAGTGCTGAATATCAATACCTACCTTTTTCAACCGCTGAACTAACGTTAAAACCCGATCAAGCGCATCCACAAACGGCGTCGTGTCTGTTAGTTGTGAGCCAATATGGCAATCTAATCCAACCACATTTAGGCCCGGCATTGCTTCTGCTCGTTGATATTCTAAAAAAGCCGTTTCTATCGCCAAACCAAACTTATTTTCTTTTAGCCCTGTAGAAATATAAGGATGTGTCTGTGCATCCACATCGGGGTTTACTCGAATAGATATATTAGCGATAACGCCCATATCAATGGCGATACTATTAATGCGATCTAACTCAGTAGATACTTCAACGTTGAAACAGCGAATACCCACGTCTAACGCCCTACGGATTTCATCGTGTCGTTTACCAACACCTGAAAATACAATTTTATCTGGGTCACCACCGGCTTTAAGCACGCGCTCAAGCTCACCCACAGAAACAATGTCAAACCCTGATCCTAACCTGGCGAGTACATTTAACACGGCTATATTTGAATTGGCTTTTACCGCATAACAAATTAAATGTGGCTTACCGTTAAAAGCCTCGTCAAACGCTTTCCAGTGGCGCTCTAAGGTTGCTCTTGAATAAATATAAACAGGCGTTGAAAACTGCTCGCTAATCGATTGAACAGTGACGCCTTCAGCCTGCAACTGATTTGATTTGTATTGAAAATAATCCATTTATAAACCTAAAAACCGAGCGATTTGTTCGCTGGGCAAATACAAGCTACCTTTTTGGCCACAACCCGTTAAAACCAACATGATGTTAAACAATAGGGCTATTTTAAATAAACCTTTCATGCAGACTACCTTTTATTAATTATATATTCGCAGTATAAACGTTTGACGTTTTTTGGCATACTCTAATCCTTTCAAGCAACCTTACATAATTCGACAACATGCAAGCTACTCGACTTCCATCAATAATTTCAAACCCAAACACACCTGTTCGCTGTTCTGTCATATGGCTTCATGGTTTAGGGGCAACTAACAATGATTTTGCGCCAATCGTACCTGAACTAGACATTCAAGATGAGCTTGGCATCCGTTTCGTATTCCCTCAAGCACCGAGCATGGCTGTCTCCATCAACAATGGCGCTGTCATGCCCGCATGGTACGACATTAGCGTGATGGATTTAATGAAACGCGCTGATGGCGATGGCATCAAAAACTCTAGTGAGACCATCACTGACATGATTAACGATGAGATTGCTATGGGCGTTGACCCGTCAAATATTGTTATCGCTGGCTTTTCTCAAGGCGGTGTTATTGCGCTTGATGCAGGCATTCGATTTCCTAGCCCATTAGCCGGCATTATGGCGCTTTCAACCTATATCCCTATCCGTGACACATTAGGTAATGCTGAGCAAAATGGTAACGGTGATCTATCAATATTCTATGGCCACGGTGATTACGACCCTGTTATCCCTATTGAACAAGCCCAATCAGCGAAGGCTTTTCTCGAAGAAAATGGTTATTCCGTCGAATGGCACACTTACCCAATGGAACATTCAGTTTCTCCCCAAGAAATTAACGATATAAAAGTTTGGCTGCAAAAAATTCTTTCTTAACGGTATGAACCTCAGAGATTTACAATATATTGTTGCCGTCGCTGAATTAAAAAGCTTTGTAAAAGCCGCTGATCAATGTTGCGTTAGCCAACCAACGCTGAGCATGCAAATCAAAAAACTTGAAGCATTCTTAGGCATTACACTTTTTGAGCGCAACAACAAACAGATATTAGTAACAGACGTTGGCGACTCAATCATATCCAGCGCAAAAAAGGCACTCCTCGAAGCTGAGCATATTAAAGAGCTCGCGCGTAACGCACAAAATCCACTCGCAGGAACATTCAAGTTAGGCGCTTTTCCTACGCTCGCTTCGTACATTTTGCCAGACCTTGTCCCACTCGTTAAAAGCACGCTGCCTGATATACGGCTTATTTTGGTTGAGGAAAAAACGGACGTCTTACTCCAGCAACTTAAAAATGGAGCCTTAGATGCTGCGTTACTCGCTGCGCCCATTAACGACGACAACTTAGTCGTTAAACCTTTATTTGATGACATTTTTAAACTCGCTGTTTCAAACCAGCATCCTCTATGTAAAAAAGCTGCCATCTCGGCTGTAGACATCATTGGCGAGCCTTTATTATTGCTAGACGAAGGGCACTGTTTACGCGACCAAGCGCTACAGTTTTGCCAATTAAACGGCGCTACTGAAGAACAAAACGTTAGAGCTACGAGTTTAGAAACATTACGACAAATGGTGCGTGCCAATACAGGCATTACATTTATCCCTAACATCGCCACCCAAAACTCTGACGAAGCCATTTGCTATATTCCTTTTGAAGATCCACAGCCTAAACGAACAATTTGCTTAGTGTGGCGAAAAACCAATCCTAGACGCATTTTATTAGAGCGTATCGAAGAACTGCTACTCGACAATAGATAGAATCTATTGTAACGATAAAAACTATCGATTTCACATAACGCTCTTCACGCCCTACACTATCTCCAATCTTGTGAATAATCACAAAACGTTTAATTTAATGGAGATAATTGATGGAAACCACCGTACCCCAAGTTGTATTTAAAACCCGCGTTAGAGATGAAAGCATAGAAGGCGACAACCCGTTTCGCTGGCAAGATGTTAGTAGTGACGAGATATTTAAAGACAAAAAAGTCGTTGTTTTTGCACTTCCTGGCGCTTTCACGCCCACTTGCTCAAGCACCCATTTACCGGGGTACGAAACTAAATTCAAAGAACTCAAAGACCTAGGCGTTGATGACGTTTATTGCCTAAGTGTTAACGATGCTTTTACGATGTTTCAATGGGGTAAAAATCTTGGCGCGAACCAAGTGAAGTTATTACCTGATGGCAATGGCGACTTTACTCGCCAAATGGATATGCTGGTTAAAAAAGAAAATTTAGGCTTTGGTGACCGTTCTTGGCGTTACTCAATGCTCGTTGATGACGGTAATATAAAAGCCCTATTTAGCGAGCCAGGCAAAGTGGACAACTGCCCTGATGACCCATTTACTTGCAGCGATGTAGATACGATGCTAAATCATTTAAAAGCAGCTTAACCTTTTCAATATAACGCATGGCGCTTGAGTAAAAATACGCAGTACTCTTGCGCCATCAACGTTATTAAAACCGTGAATTCAGCACTATCGTTAATTTAAGTTGTTTTATAAATATGCTTCTTAATTTTATGGATAGAAAGCCATACAGCCCCAACAACAACTGGAATTGAGATACCTACAAATAAGTCGATATTAAGATTCGCCCCTGCTGCATTTAACGCTTTTGCCAAGTAACTTGTTAAACCAACGATATAGTAACTTATCGCTGCGATTGATAGGCCTTCAACTGTCCCCTGAAGGCGTAATTGTAAATCAGTTCGTTTATTCATTGAGTTAAGTAGCTCTTGATTTTGAGACTCTAACGCCAAATCAACTCGAGCCATTAAAATCTGGCTAGCTCTGGCCACTCTAACGGATAAATTTTCAAGCCTAGAAGAAACCGACTCACAAGCATTCATTGCTGGTTGAAACCGTCGCTCCAAATATTTGGATAACATTTGCCGGCCGTCAATTCTATTTTCTCGGATACGCTGCAAACGGTCATTAACAATAGATTTGTACGCTTGAGTGGCACTAAAACGGTACGAGGTTGCCGCTATAATTTGCTCAATATCGGCTTCTAACGTTGTTAAATCCGCTAATAACGTCTGTTCTTCTTCAAAAGTTGTTGTGCTCGACAAGCGGTGCGTAATATCCGTTAAGCTCGCCCCTAGCTCTGTAATTTTCATGCCGTATTCTTCAACCAGCGGTAGCCCAAGCAACGCAAGCAAACGGTATGTTTCTAGCTCCAACATGTGCTGTACGAGCCGACCCATCGTTTGTGGTGTTAAACAATCATTTAAAATTAAGACCTCACTAAAGCCGTCTTTTTGAAGTTTAAAATCTGTCCATGCTTGGGCTGCAGTTCCTCCAACAAAACTACCTACAAGACTATCCGTTTGAAAATGTGTTGAAATAGCCTCTTCGCTTAATGTGTCTTCGCACTTGGGCAAAATCTCGATATGTTGAGCCACCAGTAACTGGCCCTCTATTGATGAAACCCAAGCTTCAGGCACTTCACTAATCACCTTGCAACTAAATGGGTTTTGACATTGCTTAGTTGAAGTGAACGTATAGCTTGAAAATTCAGTATGTTTTTCCCACTTGATAGCGAAATTACCGAAATTAGCGTCATAGTGAACAGCATTATCTATCGGCGGCGTTACGCCATATTGCTCTGCCAATTGACTCAGGTGCGCACATTCTTTTTCAGATGTCACTTCACCCGTTAACAATACTAAATAGGACACTTGCAAAGGTGACGTTAAATCTGCATAAGGTCGCGCATGCGACTCATTAAATAGTCGATATCTGAGCGGGTGTTCTTTAGGAAGCGCCATATGCAAAAAAAGTATAAATAAAAAATTATTAGCAATATTAACTCATGGATTTCTATGAAACAACCCAACATAGGTGTTTGTATCAGCAACTTACTTTATTCACCGAGCCTCTTTGATGCGACATAAAAAAATACTTTTAAGTAACTAGCTATTTAATTTTGCCTCTACGCGTTGCTTGTATTTTAAAAAATGAATAGTTTGTAAATTCAACGAATCATCCACGCCCAGCTCTTTGAGTGGAACATCTATATCTGTAACATAAACAGGGTACGCCTCTTTCGAATGTCGCTCTCTCAACACCGCGTCTGCAGCGGCTTTGTAGACATTTTCCCCATGATCCAAACTAGAAAAAACAGTTGAGTCACAATAAACATGGGGTTGTTGTGAAATACTGTCATAAGCGATACGGATTTGCATGCCTTCATCTAACGCGTTCAACTCATAATCAACTTGCCCCATAGCCCATGTCATATTCGTTTTTTCTAAGCGGTAACATTCAATTGATATGCTCTGCGAATCTTTATTTTGTTCGTATGCAGCCAAACTTCTTCTTTCCACACTCTTTTGAACAAACCTGACATAGGGTTGCAGTAGTATTGACTCGTCAACCAACTGGTGCTCTTCAACATGCAACGAGCCTTTTTCATCGAAAATATATAATTGCGCCATATCACCAACTTCCACAAAGTATATTTGTACAATGCCCCGCTTATCGTTATTGGCCATAACAGACAATAAAACATTGTTGTCTGTAAAACTATCAAACATAACTGGGCTATATGTCACCTGAGGTTGAGATAAGGTTCGCCACAAATTAATTTCGTTTTTGATTGGCGTAGGAACAACTTTTCCATCAATCACTTGCAACATAAAATAAGATCGTGACGAATGAACAACCAATCTTGGTGAAAGATTGCGGTTCTGCTTTTTGAACACACGCCCCATATCATCAAATAAAGTTTTAACCCGTTTAGCGATACTCATCGCTCTTGGGGAGCTGTAACTAGCACAAATCAACTCGGGTAATTGCTGATTCCTACCAAGCATATTGATTGAAAATAAGCTGCATAAGCATTCCATCAACCCTTTAACGTCCGAGAACTTAGCAACGATAATTTCGTTCCATGAATTACGGTACATCAAGTCAACTGTATGGATTAAATTCCTTCTATAGGACCCAAAGCTGAGAGCATCTGATCGCTCACTCGTTAAATTAACCCCTTGTTCAGTCAATTCACTCATCGGGTCCAGGCCTGAATTAACCACCAACATCACATGTGTAATGTGCGGTTGTTGGTGGAAGTCTTCTAAGTCACTGGGTTTTTCAGGCAAACTATTAAAAAACGTTGTAACGTCTCGAATGGTTTGAAGCACCTCTCGAGAGGTGATATTCGATTGGCCTGGATTTAGTGCAAACTTAGTACGCCGACTCAAAATAGGGTAATCAATACACCAAGCAAGCAATTCAATCAAACTATGGGCTTGGCGAATGAGCTGTTTGTCACCGTAATCATCATACCGACTTAGCCCCCAGCCGGTCTGGTCAACCACCCCTTCACGCTGTTTTAAAACTACTTTATTTTCATGTTGAATATATCGACCTTTCACCATCGGCCGTTCTAGTTTTCCTGGCTTTTGCTCAAAAGCTGCATTGAGCTTTCTACCTAATAACATTAAATCTTTACTTTCGCTTGATGAGCCTTCAACGTTTTCATTTGAGAACTTCATTAACAGCCGGTAGCTGTACGTTAACTCTTTAGTTAACCTATCTCTCTCTTGCTGTGTTTGCTCAATGCTCCACGCTTTTTGATTAATAGAATCAGAAATGTATGCTGGTAGGGGTGCCCATGATGTAAGCAATTTATTTAATACGTCCTGCCGCCAATCATCTTTTTTTACAGACGTTGACGCAGACCCTAATTCATTCAGCTTGTTATAAAAACAATAGCGCATAAGCTCCAAACGTTTAGGCTCATTTCTCTTTATTAAGTAGTCTTCGAGCACGTAATATAAAATCAGATACGCATCTAATTTATTCGGATCCGTCACACCGTCATACAACTGCTTTTTTAACGTTAGAGCAGCCCATTTCGAATGCGGGTACTCATCCACATACGATTCCATCAACATCAGTTTAAGTAACGACTTGTAAGGAGAATCAATCGCCTTATATAAGTGCCAAAATGACGCCCCTAAAAACTCTTCAGCAGGCACATTCTCGAGACCACCAAAATCTATCACATCATTCCGGTCAACAAAACGGCGGTCTAATAGATTCTTCACAAAAGCCGAATAATCATCTTCTGACTCAGGGGGGACTAGCCACCAAACTGGGTAACGCCCAGCTACATATAGTGCTGTTCTATAAAACTCTTCTAACAGCAATTGATGCTGGGTACTGCCACTACTCTCACTCGATAGTGGCGCAACAACACCATTCTTAAACTTCTCTGCATCCATTAAGAAAAAATGGACTTCCAAGCCTAAACTCGCCGCCCATTTTTCTATTGCTTCTGTTTTTTCAGCTAATAACGTTAACGCTTTTTCAGACAGGTCTGGCGCATGGCAAAGCCACAAATCCATATCACTGCCTTTTGCATACGCAATACTGCCAACACTGCCCATGATAAAAAGCGACTCAATGGCGAAATAACGCTTTGCCCTTTTTTGATAAACGAAGCCCTTACCTAACTTTTTTGCTCGCTGAACAACAAACCGACTTGGAGCGTAATCCGCAATTCCAGCCGGCGTTTCGTTTGAAACATAACCTGGCAATACAGGGTGATTAACATGAAAAAGCAGAGGCAAAATATCTAAGAAAATTTTCTGGCGAGGCGTTATCACATCTCTAGCTCTTTGCATTTTTAATTTATGCAAATTGATAAAGCGCTGCTTAACAACGCGTATATCTTTTTTACTAATTTGGCCATCTTTACTGACCAACTGTATTTTTTTAGGACTACGTTCTTGAGTAATCGTTTGAGTGTCGACAGCCATTTATCAGGTCAACATCGCCAATTCAACATCTTGCCTAATATTTTGCAGCATTTTTGACGTCGTATCACCTTTACTCCATTCGCCCAGCCCAACAGAAAAAGACAGTGGCCGGCCATCCCCTTTAGCAAAAAGCGACAAATGCTGTTCACCCTGAAATTTATTAAGTAACGTGGAAGCTGACTGGTAGTCTGTTTCTGGCAAAATAACGAGGAATGTTTGGCTATCCAGCATACCAATTTGATCTGCCCAACGAAGCTGGTCTTTTAAAAAGAAGGCTATTCTTTTAATGCTTCGCTCAAATAAAGGTGGATCCATGTTATCTGGAAACGAGTATGTAATTCGCATTAACGATAACGCATTACTGTAACGGCGGCTGCGGCTGATATGCCCATCAAGCAGTTCCGTAATTACATCCAGATTCATCATCCCTGTAATAGGGTCTTTCGGATTCATGTCATTTAAATCGACCTGAAGCCGCCTGCACTCATTACCTATAATGACGAGGTCTGAACAATCATGAAAAAAGTAGACATCACTTGCTTTAGCTTTAACGTGTTCACGCCTCAACCATTTATCATCAATATTTTGTTGGCTGACTGAAAAAGTTTGATCCGACCCTAATAAAATGGAGGATATTTTATCGTTTGCCGAGACAAAACAACCCTCAAGGTCTTTAGTTTTTTTACCGAGAAGCTTTTCAAGAAATGTATTGACCCAAACGATACGTTTATCATCCAGCACGAGCACGCCAAAATCAGCACGTTCAAGTGCCGCAATACTCCAATCAATTGCTGAAGGGACGGTCATGATATTTCAATACCTAAAAACCTAAATTACACCTCTTAAGTATTGTACATTTTAAAAAAAATGCTAATAAATTAGTACTTTATTTAGCGTTAGCCAAGTGTTCAACACCTGCTTGAACTGCTTTACGCACTTGGTTTGGCGCAGTACCACCAAAATGGTCGCGTGCAGAAACCGACCCTTCTAACGTTAACACGTCAAAAACGTCGCTCGCTATTGCATCCGAAAAGTGCTGCAACTCATCTAGAGACAGCTCTGATAAATCTCTACTTGTCTCACTACCTAAACGCACAGCAAGGCCCACCACCTCATGCGCATCACGGAATGCCAGCCCTTTACCAACAAGGTAGTCAGCTAAATCAGTGGCTGTTGAAAACCCTTGTTTAGCTGCCGCATACATATCAGCTTTATTGGCCTCAATATTTGGCACCATGTCAGCAAATGCACGCAAAGAACCTAGTACCGTATCCACCGTGTCGAACAGTGGTTCTTTATCTTCTTGATTATCTTTGTTATAGGCCAATGGTTGAGACTTCATTAACGTTAACAACGATATTAAATGGCCGTTCACTCGCCCCACTTTGCCTCGCACTAGCTCAGGCACGTCTGGGTTTTTCTTTTGCGGCATAATTGACGAGCCCGTACAAAAAGCGTCCGGCAATGTAATAAAGTTAAACTGTGCACTTGACCACAAGACGATTTCTTCAGAAAAGCGAGACATATGCGTCATTAATAACGCCGACGCTGCACAAAATTCAATCGCAAAATCACGATCACTAACCCCATCCAACGAATTCGCACAAGGCGCAGAAAAACCCAGTGCTTTTGCCGTAAAATCACGGTCAATTGGATAACTTGTTCCTGCTAATGCCGCAGACCCTAAGGGCATAATATTAACGCGCTTGGCGCAATCTTTAAACCGCTCAGCGTCACGCTTCAACATCTCAAACCATGCGAGCAAATGGTGACCAAACGTAACCGGCTGAGCTACTTGAAGATGTGTAAAGCCAGGCATAATAGTATCGGCATGTTGATCAGCCAGTCCTAACAAACCCGCTTGTAAACGTGCCAACTCAGATAAAACAAGATTCAACTGATCTCGCATAAACAGGCGTATATCTGTTGCCACTTGATCATTACGCGAACGGCCTGTGTGGAGCTTTTTACCTGCGATACCTATACGCTCTGTCAATGCTGCTTCGATATTCATATGCACATCTTCCAACGCAATAGACCATTCAAATTGACCTTTTTCAATATCTGCCAGAATACTGTCTAAGCCATCAATGATTTGTTGGCATTCTTGCTCAGTCAAAATACCCACATGAGTCAACATTGCAGCATGTGCTTTAGAACCTGCTATATCATATGGCGCTAACCGTTGATCGAACGTAACTGACGCCGTAAATGCTTGAACAAATGCATCCGTACTTTCCGAAAAACGGCCGCCCCATAGTTTATTTTGCTTATCTTGTGACATGATTTGCTTTTAAAGTTAATTTATTGCCTATTATATCACCTAAGAAAGCCAACATTAGCGATAGCATTGAACCTAAAAGCGTACACTCACTTTAAATGACCGCAAACACACAAAAAGAGCAGCAACACTTTTTACCCGATTTTTGTCGTGCTGATATTGTGCTGTATATAACGCTCATAACTCAACTATTAGCCATCATCCTTGCGCTCAGCACTAGCTATATTACTGGTGAGTTTTGGCCAGCTTTAAGCTTTAATTCCTTATTTATTTTATGGGTTGCCTTCACAAGCGCTGCTTTTCTTTGTTTTTACAAAAAAAAGATTCTAGATTGGAGTCCACTAACGGTCAGTTTATTATCGTTTTTTATTATTGTTTTTTTTACCTTCATTTCCACATGGCTTGTCTTTTCACTGTTACCTCAACTAGGTGTTTTTCCAACCTTCAAGGGTGGCCAGTTTTCCATCTATCTAAAGAATTTAATAATCAGCGGCATTATCGCCATCATTCTCTTGCGTTATTTATACATACAACATCAGTGGAAAAAGCAAACAACCGCCCAAGCCGATGCCAAATTAGATGCCTTACAAGCAAGGATTCGCCCTCACTTTTTATTTAACAGCCTTAACACTATTGCCAGCTTAACCCGCGAAGACCCTGTATTAGCAGAATCGTTAACCGAAGACTTAGCCGAACTATTCAGGGCCAATATAAATTCTTCTCAACGCCTAATTTCTTTCGAACAAGAGCGTGAATTTACACAACAATATCTGAATATTGAACAAAGCCGTCTAGGTTCTCGTCTACGTATTCAATGGGATGTTCAGGCAATACCTGCCGATGCACGCATTCCACCACTGACGTTACAGCCGCTCGTTGAAAATTCTGTTTACCACGGCATAGAACTCTCCCCTGAAGGCGGCAATCTAATAATAAAAGGCTCTATGCAAAAACAACTAATTACTCTTGTGATTAGAAACCCGATGGGCGCGGAATCTTCAACCAACACGCGTGAAGGCAACAGCATTGCTATTGAGAACATACGATTGCGTCTGCAAAGCTGCTTTCCGGACCAATCTAAATTATTAATTAGCTCTTCTGACGGCTTTTTTCAAACACAAATTATTTTCCCTTACCAAATCTCATGAAAATTTTAATTGCTGATGATGAGCCCCTCGCCAGAGGGCGACTAAAACGCTTACTTTCAGACATTGATGAAAACTTCATTATTTTCGCCGAGGCCAGCAACGGCCTAGATGCATTAAATCAATGCATTAGCGAGAAACCGGACTTAGTCCTGTTAGATATTCGTATGCCGAAAATGGACGGATTACAAGCCGCTACTGAAATAAGGAAGGCTAATCTCGACACGGCCATCGTATTTATCACAGCCTATGATAAATATGCCTTAGCCGCTTTTGACACCCACGCTATCGACTACTTACTTAAGCCTGTCAAAAAACAACGGTTGGAATTGATGCTCGAAAAAGTCACTAAACTCACTCCCTCACAAGGCCAAATAGCAGCCACTGACAGCTTAGATACACCGCCACGTCAACATCTATGCGCTCATTCTCACCTTGGTGTTGAAATTATTAATGTTCCCGACATCTTATGTTTTAAAGCCGACAATAAATATGTCTCTGCGATCACAGCAACATCGTCAATTTTATTAGAAGAATCACTTAAAACCTTAGAGGTTGAATTCGCAGATCAATTTCTACGAACACACCGAAACTCGTTAGTTAATGTTAATGCCGTTAAATTGCTGAATAAAAATGCCACGGGGCAATTGCAGATTACGCTCAATGGTTTAAATGAACCCATTAATGTCAGTAGGCGTCATCAAGCAAATGTTAACAAAAGGCTAAAAAAATAAAGGCCGTTAATCTTTTATCCAACAATGTTGAAAGATAAACGCAGAAATGGCGCTCTAGTAAACGACTAAGCAATAGAATTTATTAACTATCTAGAGTGGAACATATGAAAACCAAGTTTTTTACTATTTTAATTGGATGCTTGCTAATCACATCCACACAAACATTTGCTGCTAAAACTGTGCTGGCTGGCGGTTGCTTTTGGTGCATGGAATCAGATTTCGACAAGCTAAAAGGGGTCTCAAATGTGGTCTCAGGCTTTACCGGCGGAACAATAAAAAACCCAACCTATAACGGCAACCACCAAGGTCATTATGAAGCGGTTGAAATTACCTATGACCCATCCGTTGTAAGCTATAAAGAAATACTCGACTATTTTTGGCTTAATATCGACCCCTTCGATGCACAAGGGCAGTTTTGCGACAAAGGGCACAGCTACCTAAGCGCTATTTTTGTTGCGAACGAATCCGAAAAAAATATCGCAATGCGGTCTAAAGAACGTGTCGCACAACAGTTTTCAGAACAAAACATTGTAACACCCATTTTGAATGCTTCCATTTTTTATCCTATTAAAGGCAAAGAAAGTAACCACCAAAACTTTTATCAACATAGCCCGGGGCGATACAAATTCTACCGGTGGAACTGTGGTCGAGATAAACGCTTAAAAGAAATTTGGGGCGAGCAAGCAACACACTGATTAATACTGATGGCTAGGGAAGCTCACCTTCCCTTGCTATAATAGTGGTTATTAATCTACTAAACCTCTTATGTCACTGATTAGAATCGCCACCAGACGCAGCCCTTTAGCTTTATGGCAGGCCGAACATGTCGCTGCTGTGTTAAAAACACATCATCCAGAACTTAGCATTGAGCTAGTAAAAATGGTCACTCAAGGCGACAAGATACTAGACACTCCGTTAGCTAAAATTGGCGGTAAAGGTTTATTCGTTAAAGAGCTTGAACAGGGCATGTTTAATGGAGATGCTGATATTGCTGTACATTCTATGAAGGACGTACCAGCGAAACTTCCTGACGGCTTAGCCATCGCTGCGATTCTTGAGCGCGAAGACCCCCGAGACGCCTTTGTTTCAAACACCTATGCGACCGTCGATGAGCTACCACAAGGGGCCACCGTTGGTACATCAAGCTTGCGGCGCCAATGTCAGCTATTAACTCGTCGCCCCGACCTTATTATCAAATCATTACGTGGCAACGTAAACACTCGCCTAAGTAAACTCGACCAAGGCGATTACGACGCCATAATTCTAGCCACTGCTGGGCTTGTTCGTCTTGGTTTCGATGATCGCATCAAACAACGGTTGCCCATTAATATAATGTTACCCGCCATTGGCCAAGGCGCAATTGGCATTGAATGCCGTGAAGGTGACCAGCAAACATTATCCCTACTTCAATGCCTCCATGATGAGAAAACCGCCAGTAGAGTAACGGCAGAACGCGCTATGAATTTCACATTGGAAGGTGGTTGCCAAGCGCCCATTGGCGGCCATGCCAAAATTAAAGATAACATCCTTCGCCTACATGGCCTTGTTGCAGAGCCCGATGGTTCAATTATTATTATGGAACAGCTCGAAGGGCCAATTGAAGATGCTGCCAACATCGGCGAAACTGTCGCCAACAGCTTACTCAATGCCGGCGCTAAACAAATTCTGGATAAACTGTATAACAGACACGAGTGATTTCACCTAGCAACCATGTTTTGGTCACTCGCCCTGCGCATCAATCTCAACAGTTATGCGAATGCCTGCTTGAAGCCGGCTTTAAGCCGATTACATTTCCAACCATTGATATTGTTCCACTTCCGATAGATCACTATAAAAAACATACCCTTGAAAATATAAGCACCTTTGACTTTGTTCTATTCATTAGTGCCAACGCAGTACATCAAGTTATTGCATACAAAACGCTATGGCCTAGCGAAAACACACGCTATATCGCTATCGGACCATCAACGGCAGAGGCAATGGTAGCTAGTCTTGCAATAACACCAGACTTTATCTCATCTAAACCCTTCAGTTCTGAACAGTTGATGACGCAACTTCCTAGTCAATTAGCTGATAAACGTATCCTTATTATTAAAGGGGAAGGTGGGCGCGATTTTTTGGCCAATGAACTAAAAAACAAGGACATGATAGTAAAAACATTGGATACCTATCGGCGTAGTTTGCCAACCAATATTGCCCCCCATTTTAAGCATTCTGATATTGCTTACATTACTATTACGAGCATATTGGCACTAAAAAACTTAACCCTATTATTGCAGGACGACTTTTCAACCATGGCAAAACGATGCGTATTCGTGCTGTTTAGTGAGCGTATTGAACAATACGCCAAACAAATAGGCTGTACCCACACAATCGTATCTAACAACGCTAATAACGACAGTCTAGTTCAGGCCATCAAACAATCTACCCATTAATCGCCCCCTTATTCATATACTTTTAAGGTTTCAAGGATATACTATTCATCTACATTGATATCTAACACGGAATTAGATCATGAGCGACGAGCCAAAAAAAGAAAACAAATCATCAACGCCTGCTAAAAAAGGCACTGCTGACAAAAAAAAGAAAATAGCCAAACAACCTCTAGAAAAAACAAACAATACCAAATCGGCAAAAGGCGGATCAGGTATTGGTTGGCTAGCATTACTGCTTGTTTTAGGACTAGCCGCTGGGGGTTACTATTTTTACAACCAACTTCAACTACAAATTTCCGCCTTATCGTCAGGCGTCACGGCTTCACAAGCGTCTTCTTCTAATGAGCAGCAACAAAAACTAAACGTTGTAAAAAGTGAAATAAGCAACATATCTAATAAAATAGAACATGTAGAAGAAACATCATCTAATGGCATTTCCCTACTGCAACGGCAAGTTGGGAAAAGCAAAAACCAATGGCTGATTGCCGAAGCAGAATACCTTGTCAGCATTGCTAACACGCGGGTACAACTGGCCGGGGATCTCAAAACAGCCGTCACGGCATTTCAAGCAGCCGACCAACGTCTTAAAGAAAATGGTGACCCTTCTACGTTTGCTGTAAGAGCACAAATAGCTAAAGAAATCATCACGCTTCAAAGCACTGAATTACCCGATATTGTTGGCCTTTCATCCCAAATACTTGCATTAGAAGGTGCTGTTAACCAGATGAGCATCTCAGAACCACACGCCGGTTCAGCGCAAGCGCCAGAAATAGGGAAAGGCGACCCTTCTGTCTTACCAAATGACATAAAAGAAACATTAAACGACGCATGGGCAAATTTTAGTAAGTTAGTCGTTGTTCGTCGTAACGACCAGCCAAAAGCAGCGCTAATGACGCCAGAGCAAGTTGAGCTTATTCGTAAGAATTTAGCATTAAAACTAGAAGCCGCTCGTTTAGCTTTAATACACGGTGATCAAGCACTTTATGCCAGCAGCTTAACAATAGTTAGTCAGTGGCTAAATGATTACTTCGATGCTGAAAACCCATCGGTCAAAACGGCTGTTTCCCAAATTCAGTCTTTAACAACCACAACTATTAAGGCAACATTCCCCGATGTAAGCAAGTCGCTGTCCATGCTTCGCAAATTACCCTTGTTAGCTATTGATGAAACACCTACTGAGAACACCGTATCTCAAAATATCATTCCTTTAGACAAGCCAGCCGAAAATGCACAAGGAGCTAGCGAAAACACTACCCCTCCTGATATTTCAAAAGAACAACCATCACCAGAAGAGCAACTATAGCCGAGAATAATCATGAAACTTCTACTTCTATTTATTGTTGCCCTAATTATTGCCAGTGGGCTTGCGTACCAAGTTCACATTGATCCCGGTTACGCTTTATTAAGGCATGGAACTTGGTCAATTGAAACCTCAGTAGCTGTACTGATTTTCGCCATATTAATCGCCTTTATCGTGTTAGCGCTCCTATTTAAAATGCTGTTAGGTATCAAACGGTCACCAAAGAAACTCAGCAAATGGAACAAGCACCGCGTTCAACGCCGTTCAATCAAAGAATTAAATAAAGGTCTACTTGATTCTGCTGAGGGAAACTGGAAACGTTCTGAAAAGCTATTAACTAAACACGTTCAACACAGTGAAGTCCCGTTACTCAACTATTTAAGCGCCGCACATGCTGCACAATCTCAAGGCGCATTTGACCGCCGCGATGAATATTTGCTTAAAGCTGGCGATGCATTACCAGAACAAGGCCACGCTATTCATTTAACGCGTGCTAAATTACAGTTTTCAGCCGGCCAATATGAACAAGCTTTAGCCACACTTCAGCAACTTGTTTCTCTCACACCGAACCACCCCGTCGTATTAGCATTGTTACTAAAAACACTGTCTAAACTAAATGATTGGGAAGCGATATACAAATTATTACCTACAGTAAAGAACAACCGAAATATCCACGAGGAAGAGTGGCTAGCGTTAGAAAAACAAACGCTCACGAACTTATTGGCCTTAACGTCACAACAAAACAACCCAGGTTTTGAAACTATTTGGCAGAGTTTAAATAAAAAACAAAAATTGTCTTCTGAATACTTATCGATATACACCAACCATAAAATAAAAACGAATGAAGATAAGGACGCCGCTGACCTAATAGTTAAGTCAATGAAATCCACTCAAGATTCTTCTCTTATTGAACTCTATTGCCAGCTAAAAATAGGTGCCAATGCTAAAGTTAAGCAACTTGAAAAATGGCTTAATTTCTTCCCGTCTGACACATCTTTGTTAAATCAAATAGCCATCGTCTGTCAGGAACAAAACGAGACAAACAAAGCAACGTCTTATATTGAGAAAAGTTTAGCCATTAAGCCAACTAGCTTAGCTTATTTGCTACTTGGCCAAACCCATGAAGAGCAAGGTGAAATACCTGAAAAGGCAGCAGAAAGTTATCGTAAGGGGTTAGAACTCGCGACTAACATGGCCCCTACCGACATTATTACTGTCGATAAAACGCAAGAGTAATTAGTTCGCGCTTTAACTGGGTGAGTCTAGGCCTAGTAGCGGCCATAACTCATCAACCCGAGTTTTCACCTGATCGGTCATTTCAATCGGTACTCCCCATTCACGCGCTGTTTCACCAGCCCATTTATTTGTCGCATCGAGTCCCATTTTAGAACCCAAACCAGAGACTGGCGAAGCAAAATCCAAATAATCAATCGGCGTATTATTAATTAACGTTGTATCACGGCTAGGGTCAACCCGCGTAGTGATAGCCCAAATGACAGACGTCCAATCTCTCACGTCCACATCATCATCTGTGACGATAACAAACTTTGTGTACATAAACTGACGTAAAAATGACCAAATACCAAACATAATCCGCTTTGCATGCCCGGGATATTGTTTTTTTATACTAACAATGGCCATTCGATACGAGCAGCCTTCAGGCGGCAAGTAAAAATCCACAATTTCTGGAAACTGTTTTTTTAGAATCGGCACAAATACTTCGTTTAATGACACGCCAAGAATCGCAGGTTCATCTGGTGGCTTCCCCGTATAAGTGGAATGGTAAATCGGATCTTTACGGTGCGTTATTCGCTCAATCGTAAATACAGGGAAACTCTCAATCTCATTGTAGTAACCCGTATGGTCGCCAAACGGGCCTTCTTCAGCCATTTCATCAGGGTACAAATACCCCTCCAAAATAATTTCAGCACTCGACGGTATTTCCAAATCATGCGTTATACAACGCGATACACTAGTTTTTGATCCACGTAACAAACCAGCAAACGCATATTCAGACAATGCATCTGGTATCGGTGTAACCGCCGCCAAGATAGTGGCCGGGTCTGCACCCAAAGCAACAGCAATTGGAAAGGGTTTGCCAGGATGCTCTTCTTGCCATGCTCTAAAATCTAACGCGCCACCACGGTGCGCCAACCAGCGCATAATAACTTTGTTCCGGCCTATAACCTGTTGTCGATATATACCTAAGTTTTGGCGCTTTGCTGAAGGCCCTTTTGTTATTACTAATGGCCATGTAATCAGTGGGCCTGCATCTTCTGGCCAACAAGTTTGAATTGGTAGTGTCGCCAAATCCACATCATCACCTTCAATAACAACCTCCTGACACGCAGGGGTTTTTACTTTTTTTGGCGCCATGTTTAAAACCTGCTTGTATATAGGCAATTTTTGCCAAGCGTCTTTTATACTCTCTGGCGGTTCTGGCTCTTTTAGCGTCGCAAGTACCTCACCCACCTCTTTTAGAGCCTCTACACTCTTTTGCCCCATCCCTAATGCCACGCGCTTTGGCGTACCAAACAAATTAGCTAAAACTGGAACAGAGTAGCCTTTCGGATTTTCAAATAACAAGGCAGGACCTTTATCCTGTAGAACGCGGTCGCATATTTCCGTCATTTCTAAATACGGATCAACTTCTTCAGAAATTCGTTTTAACTCGCCCAGTTCTTCAAGTTTTAATATAAAATCACGTAGGTCTATATAATTCATTTTTTATGGCATATTGATATTTTTATTAGACAATAAAATAACATTTATACTAAAACTAAGATATGGAATACGATACAACTCTTGACGTTAAGGGGCTAAATTGTCCTTTACCTCTCCTTCGACTAAAACAATTATTACCTCAACTTCAGTCAGGTGATGTTCTACAACTGTTGGCAACAGACCCTGCGGCACATTTAGATATCGGTGTTTTTATTGACAAGTCTAAACACAATATTGTTTTGCATGAACGTGTTGATGATGTTCAGCACTTTTATATCAAAATCGTTAAATAACGCGACCTTCTCAACATAAAAAAGGCGTTCAAATGAACGCCTTTTTTATGTTGATGCCTTTCGTTATTCGCCCGTATCGTAGTCTAACTGAGGCTCTAAAAATTTCTCATAGCCTTTCAACATGAAGTCCCAATACAAAATGGGTAAGCCAATTGTTTTTGTGTGCCACATCAAAGATGACTCTTCATTCGGTTTAGCAATCCAAGGAAGCGTTGGAGTCACTTTACCACCATAAATAAACTCAGCCATCATCACTTTGCCACGAGCCGTCGTTAACGGACATGACCCATAACCGTTATACCCTTCAGACATTTGTTTGCCGTCCATTAGGTTTTTGATATTTTTGACCACTTCTGGCGCTTGCTTACGGACCGCTGCGGCAGTTTTAGAGTTTGGCGTGGTACAAGCGTCACCCAAACCAAACACATTTGCATATTTAACGTGCTGCATAGAATGTTGATTCACTTCAACATAACCCGCATCATTCGACACAGCTGAGCCATGTAAGAAAGCCGGTGTTTTTTGATGAGGCGTCACATGAATCATATTGAATTCAAGCTCTTTAATCTCACCCTTATGGTCGCCATCAACCACTTCAAAGGTCGCTTTTTTCGCTTCACCATCGATTTTAATCAACTTATGTAGCAGGTCTTTATGTATGCCATAACCATCAGCTACTTTAGACAGTGCTTTAGCGAAGTAAGGAACACCAAACATACCTGGCCCTGGGTTTGTAAAGTGAACATCACATTTGTCTAAGATACCTTTACCGCGCAAGTAATCTGCAGCTAAATAAGCAATTTTTTGAGGTGCACCTGGGCACTTAAATGGCAATGGCGCTTGCGTAAAGAACGCCTTATCGCCAGCCTTTAAAGCTTGCACGCATTCCCATGTGTATTCAACGTAATCAGGTGAGTAATTTGTACACACACCATTTTTTCCAATCGTTTCTTTCAGACCTTCTATGGCATCCCAATCTAGTACAAGCCCAGGACAAACCACCAAATAGTCGTAAGTTATTTTATCGCCATTGTCTATTTCAATAACATTGTTGTCAGCATCAATATTTGTCGCTGCCTGTTTAATCCACTTGACGCCTTTAGGAATTAAACTACTGGTTGAGCGACGTGTTTTTTCTAGTGAATAGCAGCCACCACCCACTAACGTAAATGCTGGCTGGTAATAATGATTCTCTGATGGATCAACGACAGCAATATCGAATGACTTCCCATCTGAATGACGCATTAAGCTTGCAGCGACAGTAATACCTGCGGCACCTGCACCAATAATTAATACTTGATGATGTTGTTCTGACACAATGATTCTCCGTTTATGAACGTATTTTATTATTTAACCTATTGATTATACGCTGCCTTTACAAACACTAATGCCATCAAATGTGCCGTTTGAAAGCACTCTTTATTCCATATAGTTATATATTTAGACCAGGCTTACACTCTAAACCCGCCGTGTTTCTTTCGCTGTTCACCATCGTGAGCAGAAAAACCCCAATAGCGCCCCGCCACCAATAAGATAGGGATCAATAAAACACTCAACCAAGGTAACAAACTTTTCCTCGTAGACTTTTCTCGATCTTTTTGGCGAACTGATTCTTGCACTGCCTTCTCTTTATGCCCGATGGCTAAACGACTTGATAGCTCGGTGTTTTGTTCTTGCAACGCAATCACTTCTCTTTTGCTTTTTTGAAGAAACTCTTCAGTATTCTTAAGCTTAACCTTCAAGGCCTGTATATTTTTAGCACTACCTTGTGGATTAACTTTTTTTAATAGTAACAACTCTTTTTCATAGCCATCAAGCTTAGCTTGTTGTTGCCTATATTTGCTTTGCAACTCCAACAGCCTAACATTTGCAGGCTTCTCGTCAGATAACAAACGTTTTTCAACCCATCCTTCTTGCCCATCCACCAACACAACATTCACAAAACCATCTTTCTCGGCTTTTAATTCAACAGGCGTGCCACTAGGTAACAATTTAAGCGGCTCGCTATTTACATTGGGTTGCGAATAAATACCTGCCAGCAATTTATCTGTAATATGTACAGCGGACCATGCCGAAGAACACAGAACCAAAAAAACAAACATTGCACTTAACTTACGCAACATAAAACAGTCAATTAAGCAGCAATGCCAGAATGCCTTAACAAGGAATCTATCGTTGGCTTTCTTCCTCTAAACGCTTCAAAAAGAACCATTGCATCTTCACTGCCGCCTTTTTCTAACACGTTATGCAGGAACGCACGTCCGGTGCTCTCATCAAAAATGCCATTTTCTTCAAATAAAGAAAACGCATCACTTGAAAGAACCTCTGCCCATTTATAACTGTAATAGCCTGCCGCATAACCGCCTGCAAAAATATGTGAAAACCCATTAGCAAAACGATTAAAGTCAGGCGTTTCTACAACGCTTACCTGCTCCCTAACTTGCTTAAGTGTTTCGTATATGGGCGTGATGTTTTTTTCGTCAAACTCATGATGAATTCTAAAGTCAAATAATGAAAACTCGATTTGGCGAACCATTTGCATACCGGACTGAAAGTTTTTTGCTGCCAACATTTTTTGAAATAAATCATCAGGTAATTGCTCACCGCTTTCAAAGTGAGCAGAAATCAACGCAATAGATTCTTTTTGCCAGCACCAGTTTTCCATAAACTGGCTCGGCAACTCAACCGCATCCCACTCCACACCGTGTATTCCAGACACACTTAAGTGACTCACTTGAGTCAACATATGATGCAAGCCGTGCCCAAACTCATGAAAAAGCGTTTCCACCTCACCATGTGTTAACAACGCTGGCTGCTCGCCAATTGGCGGTGTGAAGTTACAGGTCAAATAGGCAACTGGGTTTTGCAACCCCTCATCTTTCTGAAAACGCGTAGCACATTCGTCCATCCATGCGCCACCGCGCTTATTAGCTCGCGCGTATAAATCCGTAAAAAACTGACCTCGTAAATCACCTTTTTCGTCTGTTATTTCATAAAACTTAACGTCTTTATGCCAAACATCCACACCTTGGATTTCTTTGACTGTTATTCCATATAGTTTATTAACAATGGAAAACAGGCCTTTTAGTACTCGGTTCGCCGGAAAATATGGTTTAACTTCTTCTTGCGAAAACTGGTAACGCTCTTCTCTCAGTTTTTCTGAATAATAAGCAACATCCCAAGCGTTTAGTTTTTCAACACCATCTCGCTCTCTTGCATAATCAGATAATGACTCATAATCTGCCTTAGCCATAGGTAACGAACGATCAGCTAGTTGCTCTAAAAATTCAACAACATCACTCGGCTTGTCCGCCATTTTCGTCGCTAAAGAAAGCTCTGCATAGCTGCCAAACCCTAACAATTTTGCTTTTTCATGTCGCAACGATAAAATCTCATGCATGATTGATGAGTTGTCCCATTTCCCCGCATAAGGCCCTTGGTCAGATGCCCGAGTAGAAAACGCGTAATGCATTTCGTATCGCAATTGCTGATCTTCAGCGTATGTCATCACAGCCATATAAGATGGAAACTCTAAATTTAACAGCCAACCTTCTTGATCTTTTTGCTGAGCCATCTGTTGAGCAAGGTCTAGCGCTGATTGCGGCAATCCACGCAAACTGTCTACATCTGTGACACATTTTGACCATGCATTCGTTGCATCCATCAAATTTTCTTCGTATTGATTGGTTAATAACGATAATTGTTGAGAAATATCCTTATAGCGCTCTTTCTTCGCATTGGGTAATGCAACGCCTGACAACTCAAAATCACGTAGTGCATTGTCAATAATTTTCTTTTGAGGCTGGCTTAAGCTTTTATATTCATCACCTTCCTTAATGGAACGATAAGCTTGGTATAACTGTAAATTTTGTCCTATCTCTGTCGAATATTCACTCAACTTCGGGAGGCAAGCAGAATATGCGTCTCTCCACTCATCATTATTAAGCACAGAATTCAGATGACTAACGGGCGACCAACAACGACTCAGCTTGTCATCAACCAGCTCTAATGGGTGCACTAATGATTCCCATGAAAAATCAGTTTCACCTTCCAACACAGCCGCAATTTGCTCTCGGCCTTTTGCCAGCAACTGGTCAACCGCAGGCTCTATGTTTTCTGGCTTTATCGCCGAAAATGGCGGCAATACAAATTCTTCTAACAATGGGTTATTCATTGATTTTAAACCTATTTTTCTAAATAAAATATCATCGCACGCTTTCTTGCAACATCCAACCCCATACAAGTTAATACTATTTTTATATTAGGTGCGACAAATTGTCACATGCGACTATTTGTCACATCCCAAAACAAAAACCAATCTATACAATGCTCACCCTTTAAAAAGGAGAAGTAACCTCGATGAAAACAGCATTACAATTAGCCCTTAGCCTAAGCTTATTGCAAGCAGGGTTAGCAATAGCAGAACAAACCGTACCTACCATCACCGTATCTAGCGATGTTTTATTCAGAGACACGAACATCGTTAGCCCAACATCAACAATAACCAAAGAGCAGGCTGCCGGTATTAATGTAACAACCACCGAGGACATTGTTTCGCATGAACCTAATCTGGTTATTCGAAAACGCTATATTGGTGATTCAAACGGCACTATTGGTATTCGTGGTTCCAATATGTTCCAAACGACAAGAACGATGGTGACTGCTGATGGCTTACCACTGCATTATTTTTTACAAACCAGTTTTTCTGGATCACCGCGCTGGTCTCTAGTAAACCCAGATGAAGTTGAAAGCGCCGAAGTACTTTATGGCCCTTTTTCTGCAGAATATGGTGGTAATTCTATCGGTGGTGTCGTTAGACTAAAAACACGTGATCCAAAAAAACGTCGTATTGTTCTAAAAGGCTCATTATTCAGTCAAGACTACGACGAGTTGAGCACCAACGAACACTTCAACGGCGGTAAAGCATTTGCCTCATTTGAGGATACGTTTGGCAACTTAGGGCTCTTCCTTTCATACAACCATTTAGAAAACGACAGTCAACCTCAAACACAATTTGCGGCCACAGCATCTGGCGGAGGTGGCACTGTTGTTAACGGTACAAGCCCAGGGGTTGAAGAGCATGGCACACCAGCAACCTATTACGGCGATTCTGGCCCAGACCATGTCATGACCGATTTATACAAAGTTAAGGCCAACTACGACTTTGGAGACTATCAACTACGCGGTAGTATCGCCTACGAAGATAGAAAAAGAGAACAAGACGATCTTAATAATTATTTAACCGATGCTGCTGGCAACCCTGTTTTCGATAACAACGTAACAACGCCAAATGGCACAAATTTTCGAACAAGCAGCTTTGGCTCAAGCGTCTTCCAAGAACGCTCTCAAGACAGAGAAAGTCTATTACTAGGGCTCGGGTTAACTGGCCCATTAGGTGATGACAGTGACTGGGTGTTTGACTTGTATGCAACCAGTTTTGAAATACTAAAAGATGAAGAGGTACGTACCGGGCGCAACCCAGCTGACCCAACCTTTGCCGCCAGCAATACAGCATTTGGTGGCCGTTTAACCGAATATGATGATACCGGCTGGACAACTTTTGATGCGAAAGTGGGCACCGAAAGCTTAAACGGAAACGAAAACCATCGCTTGTCGATTGGTTATAACTACAGTAAGTATGAGCTAGAAATTAACCCGTTTAGATACAACTCTATTAGTAATACCAAAGGTGCCACTCGTGGCGCTAGTGGCGGCGAAACATTTAGCCACGCTATTTTTGCTCAATGGGGTTGGATGTTCAACCCAAAATGGGACTTATCGTTAGGTCTACGATACGATGATTGGCGTGGCGAGAATGGCTTTTTTGATGACAATGCAGACGGCCTGATTACAGGTACAGAAAAGCATAACGATCGCCATGAATCTGGGTTTTCACCTAAGCTGTCGTTAGCACACTTTATGACAGGCAAAACAACCATTCGTTACTCATTAGCGCGTGCATTACGTTTTCCTGTTACTGAAGAGCTTTACCAAAATGTGAATGAGGCGTTGCAAGTGTCCGTGGCCGATGCCAACTTGGAACCCGAAGACGGCGTTTTCCAAAACATTATGATAGAACATCAATTAAAAGATGGATTACTGAGGTTCAATCTATTTTATGAAGACGTTGATGATGTCATATTCAGCCAAAACGTGACTGTTAACGGCGCAACACTAAGAACCTTCTTGCCTGTCAGTACAGTACAGACAAAAGGCGCCGAATTTGTTTACAATCAAAATAAGATAATGGGAAGCAAATTCAATACTCGTTTCAATGTCAGCTATACCGATGCAAACATTGATAAAAACGAACTCGACCCATCACTTGAAGGCAATACCTTCCCCCGCTTACCTAACTGGCGTGCAAACTTGTTAGTTGATTACCCGCTAACAAACAAGCTTGTTGCACACACTGGCATTCGCTATGCCAGCAATAGTTACGGTGACCTTGATAATAGCGACAATGAAGAACAGGTGTTTGGCGCACAAGACGAGTATATTTTTGTGAATACAAAGCTTAACTGGCAAGCGACCAAAACCACGCAGCTTAGTTTTGGTGTTGATAATGTCTTTAATGAAGAGGCCTACGTACACCACCCTTGGCCTTCACGCACATTCTTCCTAGAAGCGAAAGCTGTGTTTGAATAACACCATGACATTCAACACAAGCAACAACCGATTAGACGTAGCTGTGCTGCTTCTAATCGGCTTTTTATTTTCCTTGCCCAGTTATGCTAGCTGTATCAAAGGTGCTATTTCTCCACATTGTGGAAAAACACCTACCTCCATTTTTGATGAAACAGGCAAACTGTGGACAGCCTTCGTGCACCAGCAACATGTGTACGTAAACCACTCTAGTGACTTAGGCAAACATTTTTCCACCCCTGTAAAAGTGAACTCAATCCCACAAAAAATTTACACCAATGGTGAAAATAGGCCAAAAATACAATTAGGTAACAAAGGCAACGTGTTTGTCAGTTGGACTGAAAAAACACCCGGGCGCTTCACAGGTGATATTCATTTTTCTCGTTCAACAGATGGCGGGCAACATTTTGACGCCGTTAAAACCATTAATGACGATGGCTTGCCTATTGGCCACCGTTTTGACGCCATGAGTGTGACACCATCTGGGATAATATACATCGCTTGGCTCGATAAACGCGACCGTGTCGCTGCCAAAAAAGAAAACCCAAACTACCCCGGTATTTCTCTGTATTACGCCACCTCGACCGATCAAGGAGAAACCTTTTCAAACAACATTAAAGTGGCCGAACATACCTGCGAATGTTGTCGCATCGCCATCACCCCCACCAAAAAAGACAATGTTGAGGTGATGTGGCGGCATATTTACCCAGGCGGCTATCGAGACCATGCGATTACCACGCTAACACCCAACTCACCTCTACCATCACATAGGGCCACCGTCGATAAATGGAAAACAGATGCTTGCCCACACCATGGGCCAGACATTGACTATTCAAACGATAGCCGCACCCACATGGTCTGGTTTAGCAATGGAACGTACCACAAAGGCATTACCTACGGCCGGTTCTCACACCAATCGAATGACACGACGAAAATAATTAGTATTGATGATTCACCACAAGCCAGCCATCCGCAAGTTAAGGCGTTCAAGGGGATTGTTTGGGTCGTTTGGAAGTCTTTTGCAAAAGACCAATCCGTCATCAAATACCGTTTTTCTTTAGATAATGGCCGTCAATGGTCCAGCGCTCAGACCATTGCATCTACGAACGAAGGTTCTGACCACCCACTGTTGCTCAACAATAGAGACACACTCTTTATCAGCTGGCATACGAATAGTGAAGGTTTACAGCTCATGCCTCTAAATACGAACCAAACAAACATGGCTAAACCATGAAAAATTTAATCCTAAGCTGTCTTTTAATTTTATCTGTAAGCATTGCAAGCGCCACACCTATAAAAGACTGGAACAGTAACAGCTTAGAGCACGTCAAAAACACCTATAAGAACCAACCCTTTTTATTGATTTTATGGTCTCTTGATTGCCCTTCATGCTTTAAGGAGTTTACGGCGTTAAGTAAGTGGCTAAAGAAACACTCGCAGCATCACGTGGCAATCGTATCCACAGATTCAATCGATATGCTGCCTGACGTGCGAGACGTTATTAACGAATACAACCTAAATAACACTGACTTATGGATTTATTCAAAAGAAAACCCCATAAAACTTAGACAAAGCGTTGACTCTAAATGGTTTGGCGAATTACCGCGAAGTTACTTTTTTAATAAACAACACCAAAGCAAAGCACACAGTGGTGCGCTAACTGACGAGCAACTGAACTTGTGGCACACGCTCATTAGCAAAACAAACACCAAAAAATCATCACAAACGAATATTAAACGCCCAAACTGACGCCGTTCCTAACGCGAAGAAAACAGCTACTGTGGCCATTGTCCTTAATTGAAAACGCGTGATAAGCTCTGATTGCGCCTTAGCAGACAATATATAAGGTTTACGACTATCTCTCGGTTTTTCTATTAGGCTATCAACCTTAGACAAGTTGCTATCCGACAACTCTCTTTCAATCTGTTTTTTTGCGATTAAAACAACCTTGTTCCATTCCGCATCGTCTAAATGCCCATCATTGTTTTCATCAAACTCAGTTAATAAGCGTTTAGGGTTACTTTTCCATAATTGTAATAACGCTTGAATTTGTTCATTCTTCGTCGTCATATTTACTGCACTCAGAGATGTAAAATGCCCTAACACATAGAGGCTATCGCCTTCATTGATTCGTTTTTCACTATATCGGTAACGCCGCCCCGGCAACCAACCCGATGAATTAAACCCTCTGGGCCCTGCTTGTGGATAAGGCGTACTCCCATACCAACTATCTGACGTTGTGGCGATAACGTCTGCATCGTCGGGATCAACTATAGCTCGACCTGTTTTACCTACTAGAGAAAAAACATTATCACTGACGCCAGAGTCATGCAGCGACCACGACGTTTGGCTGCGATTACGTGTAAACGTTGATTGTTTTTCTTCGACTTTATATTCATACCAAACACACGGTAAACGACTTAACGGCGAAATAATCGGCTCGCCTGGCAATAGCTCCGTAATGCCCTCAAACTCGTTATAACCCTGCGCAGCTGATCTTATTGTAGCCGTTGGCATATCCTCCATGATGCGATAACGCCAAAAGTATTTAAATGACAGATACAGACAAAAAACAGCCAACACCGTTGCAATCGATAAGCCTATCCAAAAGGTTCTATCAGGCAGTTGTTGAATCGCAGTTGCGACACTTTCTATCATTCAAACAAGTCTTTTACACTAACGTCTGCAATCTCAGATTCTTTAAATTCTAATAAGTCGAAGGCTTGAAAATTAAGGAACCGAGCGATCAAAATATCAGGAAATTGCTCAATACGAACATTATTTGAATTCACACTGTCGTTATAATATTCCCGTCGGTCAGCAATGCTGTTTTCAAGGTCACTAATACGCTTTTGTAAATTTTGAAATGAAGCATCTGCCTTTAAATCCGGGTAAGCCTCTGCTACCGCAAATAAATTCATTAAGCCTTGCCTCATTTTTGTTTCTGCTTGTCCAAGACCGGCGACATCTGATTTTCCTAATGCTTCAGACACCCCAGATCTGGCTAACATTACCTGCTCTAATGTTTCGCGCTCATGTTTCATATACTGCTTACATGTTTCTACCAACTTAGGTAGTTCGTCGTGACGCTGCTTTAACAAAACATCTATGTTCGACCACGATTTCGACACATTGTGCTTAACACTCACGAGGCTGTTATAAATTACTACCGCATACCCTGCAACCACCACTACTATGGCCAATAGTATAAATCCTGTTACACTCACATTATTCTCCATTGATTAAAACAATAATAAGTATAGAACAGGTGCTCCTAAATGCCTCTAAAACCTTTCGATAATAAAACACCCCAGCTCGGCAATAATGTTTATATTCACGAATCATCCGTCGTTATTGGCGATGTGACACTTGGTGAAGATGTGTCAATATGGCCGCTGACCGTTATTCGGGGCGATATTCATAGCATCAACATTGGTGACCGAACAAATATTCAAGATGGCAGCGTGCTTCACGTTACCCACGCCAGCGATTTCAATCCAGGCGGTTTCCCACTTAACATTGGCGCCGATGTAACTGTTGGCCATAAAGTAACTTTACATGGTTGCACTATTGGAAATCACTGCCTTATTGGTATGGGTTCCGTCATTATGGACGGCGCCACCATCAACGACCGTGTGCTAGTTGGCGCAGGCAGTATTGTCCCCCCAGGCAGAGAGTTAGAGTCTGATTATTTGTATGTTGGCTCACCAGTAAAACGCGTTCGCCCCATTAATGAACAAGAAGCACATTTTTTAAAATATTCAGCCAACAATTATGTCCGTCTAAAAGACAAGTATTTAGCAGAGTAGCTCCTCCTCTGTATTATTTCTACTACACTTGTAGTCACTTATAAATACGATGTTAACTTATGAGCAATTTTTCATTTGCACGGCAACCCATTCTTAATCACAAATTACAATTATTCGCCTACGAATTTTTGTTTCGACCAATAAACGATAACGAACTCAAGCACTCTTTAACAGCTGAAGTATTAACGTCATCCATCATAGATGTTGGTTTACTAAAAGCATCAAATAACAAGCCCGCGTTCATCAATATGTCATACAACGACATCATGAGTGACTACGTGGAGGCACTTCCATCTGGACATATTGTTATAGAGCTACTTGAAGATATTAAACCAAACGCCGCCCTTAATGAGCGGGTAAGTAACTTAGTTGAGAAGGGGTATTCTTTTGCTTTAGACGACTTTGTTTACACCCCCAAATGGGATACATTAATAGATCTTGCAGACTTCATAAAACTTGATTTAACCGTGACTACGCTTGAAGAAAACAAGGCTCTCATCAACCAACTTCATGATAAAAATATCACGTTTCTAGCTGAAAAAGTCGAGACTCATCAACAATTTAAAGACTATAAAAACATAGGTTGTACGTTATTTCAGGGCTATTTCTTTTGTATGCCGGAAAAAATATCTGGGAAAGTTATTGACTCAAGCGCTATAGCAAAGGCAACAATTATAGCAGACCTAAACCGGCCTAACATATCAGTTAAGGAGCTTGGAAACACGTTCAAACAACATCCAACGCTCACGTTTAATTTACTGAAGTATTTAAACTCAGCGTATTTTTCATTTTCCAAAAACATTGCAAGTATAAAGCAAGCCATTATCATTCTTGGCATTGATGGTGTTAGAAAATGGGCTACCATAATCTCTCTTCGAAGTTTTTCAACTAAACCCGCTGAGCTTCGGCGTCAAACACTGGTCAGAGCAAGACTTGCCGAATTATTAGCCACAAAAAACAACCTGCCTAACCCCGAAAGTTACTTTTTAATGGGAATTATCTCATCCTTAGATGCGGTACTTGATTTCAGTAAAGAGGAAATACTTGAAGCAATGCCCTTATCGGTCGATATTAAATCTGCGTTACTAAAAATGGAGGGTGATATGGGTCAAATTTTACACTCAATTTACCAACATGAAACACAACCTCTATCCACTGACTCATCTCAAATTTCTGCGCTGTATCTTGATGCATGCCAATGGACTGATGACGTAATGAATAATACATAAGGCGCTGTGAAAAACGATCAAACACCCTACATGCTAGCCATTCTGGGTCACCCAGCCTTTAGGAAAGACGAGCACTGGCAAACAAGAACATTCACTGCAGAGCAAACCATCTTGAAAGAAGGTGACAACACGTCTTCTCTTTATTTGGTTTTAAACGGGTGCGCCAGAGTAGTCGCTAATATTACTCTTAAGAGCGAAAAAACCATTCACCCAGGGTTTAATGACCTTACTCAATACGACATTTTTGGTGAATTGTCATTCATTAACAATCAACGCCACTCAACTAATATTACCGCTGTCACCGATTGTGAAATTGCCGTTATAGAAAACAAACATTTAGAGAAATTCCTAAACTCACACCCAGAGCATGGCTTGGCCTTTTATAAAGAAATTGCAAAAACGCTAGCCTTACGGCTAAACGCCACTAACACTAAAGCTTTTTCCTTACTTGCATGGGGCCTTAATCATCAAGGTATCGACAAGCACCTTGATTAACATCAAACATAATTTTCATTAATCAATCTGTTACATTTTTTACAAGTATGTTACATTTGAAAAAAATAATTAGAAGGCATACACAATGGAATTAAGATCTTGTTTAAGGTCCCCACTAAAACTCCCAATCAAATTGGCGACTAGCAATAAAGAAGTTAATTGCATCACTAGGGATTTTGGCATGGGCGGTATGTTTATTGAGCTTGAAGATGGCAGCCTAAAAGCTGGCGAAGAAACTCAAGTTATTTTCTCTATTCATCATGACACGGGCGACCGAACACATAAGCTCAGTGCAAAAATTGCCCATTTAAGCGATGGTGGTTTAGGTTTATCTTTCTCAAAACCTGATACTGCAACTTTTCGCACGCTTCAAGAACTTCTAAAATATACAAAAAAACAAAATTTGCACTAAACTATAACGAAGAACGTGCACTGAACATGTTTACGCTTGGCAAAAAACATGAATTTAAGCACTTTACTGAACATCTCCCCCAATACAGGTAACCGATCAGGATGATTAGGGTTTTTCGGCATTATATTTCCACTGCTTTTTTAAGTTTAAGTTTATTAGAAACGGTTATATTCGCTTCAGCATTCCAAGCTGGCAATTTGCTTCGTTTCAAAGAAACGAGCGATATAGTACAAACCAGCTTCTTTATTCCTTCTGTAATTTTTGCCATCATTATGCTAGTTTGCATGACGGGCATGGGGCTTTATCAACGAAACCAAGGTTGGAAAACTGCTGCTATAGTATTACGCTTAACCGGTGCTTTTTTATTAGGCACCATCGCCATGTCATTAGTATTTTACGCCCTACCTGATTTATTTATAGGTCGTGGTATTTTAGGATTCTCTCTTCTTTTTGCTTTTGCTGGCACAGGCATTTTACGTGTTATTTTTTACCGTTTTGCTGACGCTGATAAATTAAAACGACGTATCTTAATCTATGGTGTTGGTAAAAAAGCCCAGCAGCTGATTGACTTGCAGGATAACGAAGGCCATGACCACCTTGATATTGTTGGCTGCATTCCTATGGGTGACGAACAACAAGTCATTCAGCAAGGCAATCTAATTAACTTAGACATACCCCTTATCGAGTTTGTTAATCTCCAAGATATTGACGAAATTGTTGTTGCTCCAGATGACCGACGAGGAGGCTTACCCGTTGACGACTTGCTCGATTGTAAAATCAGCGGTTATGAAGTGATTGACGCCTTAACGTTTTATGAGCGTGAATCAGGGGTGATTAAAATTGACAGCCTATATCCTAGTTGGCTCGTTTTTTCAGATGGTTTTAAGGCAGGCAACACTAAAAACTTAACTAAACGCGCTTTTGATATTTTTAGTAGCTTGCTCATATTGTTTTTCACTTGGCCTATCATGTTGATAGCGGCTGGCTTTATTTGGGCAGAAAATGGTTTTAGTGGTCCTATTTTCTATACGCAGATTCGAGTTGGGGCACATTGGCAATTATTCAATGTGATGAAGTTTCGTAGTATGCGGGTAGATGCTGAAAAAGACGGTGCTCAGTGGGCAAAAAAAAATGATGCACGCGTAACACCTGTTGGTCGCATCATTAGAAAAACTCGAATTGATGAGTTACCCCAAATTATTAACGTCTTAAAAGGCGATATGAGTTTTGTCGGCCCACGTCCAGAAAGACCTGAGTTTGTAGACCAGTTTGCAACAAGTATTCCATTTTATTCAGAGCGGCATAGAGTTAAGCCTGGCATAACCGGCTGGGCACAACTCTGTTACCCTTACGGCGCATCTGAAGATGATGCAGCTAGAAAACTAGAATACGACCTGTATTACGTTAAAAACTATAGTTTGTTTTTAGATATGCTAATTCTTCTACAAACAACTGAGGTCATACTTTGGGGCAAAGGCGCACAATAAAGCACCCGTTTTTTAGTTCTTCGCAAGCTCTCGACGCACATTTATTGTATCTGGCATGACGTTACGCCAAACATAAAATGCTTGCGCTGCCTGTTCAACAAGCATACCTAAACCATCAACCGATGTTACGGCACCTTCTTTAAGCCCCCACGTCATAAAAGCCGTTGCTTCTTTACTATAGGCCAAGTCGTAACACACACCTCCTTCAGCTAATATTTGAGACGGTAACGGCGGTAAATTAGCACTTAAGCTTGCTGAAGTTGCGTTAATAATTAAATCAAAAGCTGAACCCGCCAAGTTATTAAACGTAGACACCTTAATCTCCCCCATTGGTTCAAAAATATTTTTGAGTGTTTGCGCTTTAGCTTTCGTTCTGTTTACCAAGCATAGCGAACTGGGGGCAGAATTGAGTAATGGTCCTAAAATTCCTCGAGCAGCACCACCTGCGCCTAAGACCAAAATGCGCTTACCGGCTAGACTAAGCTCTAAGTTATCCGTTAGGTCTTTGAGCAAGCCAAAACCATCTGTGTTATCACCAAATAAGTCGCCATTTTCCATTAACTTGATGGTATTAACGGCTCCACTAAATTTTGCACGTTCACTTAATACATCAACCTCATCGAATGCCATTTCTTTTAAAGGCACTGTGCAATTAATACCTTTTCCACCTGAGTTAAAAAAATCTTTTACTGCCTGCGTGAAGTTTTCAGGCTTAACCTCTATAGCTTGGTAGTTAATACTCTGACCAGTCTGTTTAGCAAATGCTGCGTGTATATAAGGAGATAAACTGTGGTTTATCGGATAGCCAAACACGGCATACTCATCAATGTTGTTATTCACATCAAGAATCCTTTAACCATTTCGCCACATCTTTTGCAAAATACGTCAGCACTGCATCTGCACCAGCACGTTTAAATGCCAACAAAGACTCTAATACCGTTGCTTTCTCATCCAACCAGCCATTCTGTGAGGCGGCTTTAAGCATGGCGTACTCCCCGCTTACTTGGTAAGCAAAAACAGGTATTTGAAATTCATCATTAATACGACGAATAATGTCTAGGTATGGCATTCCTGGCTTGACCATGACCATATCAGCACCTTCTTCAATATCTAGAGCGACTTCCACAATCGCCTCATCGGAATTAGCACAATCCATTTGATAGCTGTTTTTATTGCCAGTGCCTAACTGTGTTGACGAACCAACGGCCTCTCGAAACGGACCATAAAAACTGGATGCATATTTTGCTGAATACGCTAATATTTTCGTATTCGTATAGCCTGCTACTTCTAAGGCATCTCGAATGGCTCCAACCCGACCGTCCATCATATCGGAAGGAGCGACAATATCGGCTCCTGCTTCGGCATGAGATAAGGCCTGCTTCACTAATACATCTACAGTTTCGTCATTTAGCACATAACCCGTCTCGTCAACCAACCCATCTTGACCATGCGTCGTAAAAGGGTCCAATGCAACATCTGTTATGACACCAATGTCTGGCAAAGCCAATTTAAGTGCTCTCACTGCTTTTTGTGCAAGACCATTTGGGTTCCACGCTTCATCCGCCAAATCCGATTTTGCACTAACTGGCGTGACAGGAAAAATAGCAATAGCTGGCACACCTAACGCATAAAGCTCCTTAGCTTCATTTATTAATAAATCAATACTTAAACGCTCCACACCTGGCATAGACTCGACTGTCTCACGTTGATTGGCGCCTTCAATCACAAAAACGGGGGCAATCAAATCATCTGTCGTTAACTGGTTCTCTCGCATTAAACGGCGGCTAAAATCATTAGCCCGCATTCTCCGCTGTCTTGTCGCTAGTATTGCGTTCGTTTTATCCACTTTCATATATAACACCATTTCAATGTATAATTATTGGTATGCATTTTAACTACCTAGTGGCAAAAAGGCTCTAGAAATATCAATATTGCCGACTATACTGTTACATATAAAATACGACTCATACAGGTAAAACATGTCCATAAGACACCTAATCGCTCTTTTACTTCTGATCATTGCATCAACTACCTGCATAGCTGCATCTCCTGCGGTGTATGAAAAATCAGGCAACATGCCTATTGATGAAGCATTTGACGCTGTTTACCAAGAACTAGAACAACGCAATTTTTACGTTATTTTTGAAGCGAATATTGGCAAAAACCTTTCACGGTTTAAAGATAAATGGGCTGAGAATTATAATAAAAATAAATTAGGTGGTATTCGCAGCCTCGTTTTTTGTAATGGCTGGTACGCTAACAAAGTTAGCAATATCGACCCAACCATGCTCGCCTTGTGTCCTTTGCACCTAACTATTATTGAGAGTTCAGGCAAGGCGCATATATTATTCGTAAAACCTAGTTTTATTGGGCAAGACAGTCCTGCTTTGCCTGTTTTAAGAGAAATTGAAGAAACTGTCATTGAGGCTATTAATGCTGCAATGGAATAGCTCTCTACACGGTCTTAATACATATAGTTAAATATAAATAAATTGGTATCTAGTATGAAAAAAATAAACGGACTTATATTGCTTAGCGTGCTTGTTTTGCTAACAAGCACTCATTCATTTGCATTCGCGGCGGGTCTTAATGCCCCTCAAAAAGCAATATTAGAAACATCTGACTTACTACATGACATTGTAAGTAAAGAAAAAGAACAACTTGGAGATCGTCAATTCGTCTTCCAATTAGTCAATGAAGTAGTTGAACCACGCGTCGATTTAAATAAAATATCTAAACTAATATTAGGCAAGCACTGGCGTAAAGCCACGGATGTGCAGAAAGCGCAGTTCCAAAAGGAATTCAAAAACTTGCTTGTCAACACATATGCTACTGCCTTTACCGAGTTTAATGATTGGACCGTAAAGTTTTTACCTATGTCTCTCGACCCAGCGGATAAGCGTGTTGTTGTTAAAAGCAAAATTATCACAGCCTCACGGCCGGCCATTGCAGTCAATTACCGGATGGCTAAAAACAAAGCAGGCGAATGGAAAGCTTATGACGTCATCATCGAAGGTATTAGTATGGTGACAAACTACAAAGGAAGCTTTTCTAGCAGCATCAAGCGAAGTGGTGGACTAGATAACGTTATAAAAGACCTGGCCGCAAAAAATAAGCAGTCTGAAGAATCTGCAAAAAAACAAGATTTAGAAGAGGTTAGCGATAACTCGTAATTGATTTATTGCGTATCACTAAGCCAGTCTCTTGGCTTCAAAAACACGTCGTATAACTCACTTTCAGGCGAGTTAGGCTCAGGTGACCAGTTGTAGCGCCAACTGACTTGAGGGGGTAAAGACATAAGGATCGACTCTGTTCGTCCACCTGTTTGCAAACCAAAAAGAGTCCCCCGATCATATACCAAATTAAACTCAACATAACGGCCACGGCGATATAACTGAAAGTCTTTTTGTTTGTCTGTAAAAGGCACAGAAATTCGCTGTTTGACTATTGGTATATAGGCCGGTAAAAAATGGTTACCTACGCTTTGCATGATACCGAAACACCGCTCAAAGCCACCCTCATTAAGATCATCAAAAAAAAGCCCACCAATACCCCGCTGTTCATCGCGATGTTTTAAGTAGAAGTATTCATCACACCACTTTTTATATTTAGCGTGTAAATCATCACCAAAGGGTTTGCATGCATTCTGTGCTTGTTGGTGCCAATGTACGGCATCTTCTTCAAACCCATAATACGGCGTTAAATCAAAACCGCCGCCAAACCACCAAATGGGTTCCTCACCTTCCTTCTCGGCGATGAAAAAGCGAACATTAGCGTGTGAGGTTGGAACAAAAGGGTTATTTGGGTGAATAACCAATGAAACGCCTAATGCCTCAAACTTACGCCCTGCAAGTTCCGGCCGATGTTGAGTTGCAGAGACAGGTAACGAATCACCACGCACATGCGAATAATTAACGCCTGCTTGCTCAAAAACACGCCCTTTTTCCATTACACGTGTTCGCCCACCACCTGTATTATTCCCTCGGTCCCAGTTATCCTCTATAAATAACGTTTGCGATTCTATAGCCTCAAGCGAGGAACATATGCCATCTTGTAAGTTCAGCAAATAATTTTTTACTAACTCTATATCTGGTATATCCAAGGTATATTCCTGTCTTTAACGGTACCGTTTATTTAAAAATGGATCTATTATTTGGCTTGGCTCCAGATTGGAACCAACACAACCATTAATCGTATAGACACCATATTTCTGGAACTTTATTCGCGCTTTAAATGCATCTTTTAAAGGTTGTGAGCCCGATAAATTAGCACTTGTTGATACGATAGGCATATTAGCGAGCGAACACAGTTCACTAGCTAATGCATGCTGAACAATGCGCACTGCCACCGCTTTATTATCACCCCGTACCCATACCGGCACCAACTCATGTGCAGGTAAAAGCCATGTTGTTGGTACATCGTTTTTAGCAGTAATTCGTGATAAAACATCATCAGGCAATGGTTTAATGTATGAGCCTAATTGACCTATATTGGATGCTATAAGAATAAGCCCTTTATGTTGAGGTCTGTTTTTTAATGCCAGCAAATTATTAACCGCACGGGCATTTAATGGATCACAACCTAAACCAAAAACCGCTTCAGTTGGATACGCTACCAACCCACCTTGCTGAAGGCATTCAACAAACTTTTTTTTCTGTAAGCCAGAAGGCATAAGTCAAACCGGGTAATTTAATTACAACCTTGCTTGTAACTCTTCATTTTTCTTAATAACTGCTTCACCAGCCGCTTTTCGCTCAGATCGAACGCGCTGCGCAAGCTCTGTATCAGACAGCGCCAGAATTTGAGACGCCAAATACGCCGCGTTTTTTGCACCCGGCTTGCCAATGGCAACACTCGCAACGGGAATTCCCCCTGGCATTTGCACCGTAGATAATAGAGCATCTTTGCCCTGTAATGACCCCGCATCCAACGGAACACCAATCACTGGCTTAACCGTATTTGCTGCAACTGCGCCTGCTAAATGCGCTGCTAAACCAGCCGCCGCAATGAACACACCACAACCACGTTGATCCGCATCGGTAACATAAGCATGTGTTTCAGCCGGTGTTCTATGCGCTGAAGTAATTCTAACTTCATATGGAATATCTAGTTTTTTTAGCACATCAAGTGTGGACTCCATAACAGGGAAATCTGAGTCTGAGCCCATTAATACGGCAACAAATGTTTTTGGGTTTTGCATACTTTATTCTCTCTTTATTTATTCTGGCTTTGCCATTTCTTCGCATGGCGTTATATATGAACATTCTTGTTGTGGACACACTTTTTCTGAGCCACGACGCTTCGTTGTTTTAACCGTTAAGATTGGCCATTGGCAACTTGGACAAGCTTCCTTAATCGGTGCATTCCATAGCGCATATTTACATTTTGGGTAATTTGAACAGGAATAAAATATTTTTCCTTTCCGCGATTTTCGCTCCAAAATGGTTCCTTTTTTACAATCAGGACAAACCACATTGGTGTCTTTCGGTTTCTCCAAAGGCTCCATATGTTTACAATCCGGGTACGAACTACAGCCTATAAACTTTCCATACCGGCCTGCACGAATAATTAAATTAGATTCACACTTCGGACATTGTCTACCTTCTACAACTTCAGGCTCGGCGGATTCCGCATCATCATTTAAGTTTCTCGTATACCCACATTCAGGATAATCAGTACAACCGATAAAGCGCCCATTTCTTCCGAGCCTAATGGATAACGGCTTGCTACACTCTGGGCACTTTTCATCCATTGCTTCTTGCGTCACATCACTACGCTGAACACTTTCTTCCTTATCAACAATCAGGTCTTTAAACGGTTGCCAGAACTTCTTCATCAGCGGCAACCAGCTCTTTTCACCCCTTGAAACAGCATCTAAATCGTCTTCTAACTTTGCAGTAAAGTCATAATCAACATAATTAGTAAAATGCTGCGTTAAAAACTTATTAACAATGCGGCCAACATCCGTTGGATAAAAACGTTTTGTTTCTAACTCAACGTATTCTCTGTTTTGCAGCGTAGAAATAATCGAAGCATACGTAGACGGTCTACCGATGCCACGTTCTTCTAGTGCTTTAACCAAGCTCGCCTCACCATAACGGGGCGGTGGCTCTGTGAAATGTTGATTTGGAATAACACTCAACAAATCCATTAACTCGCCTTCCTTCATGGGTGGCAACAAGTTTTCCTTATTATCATCTTCTTCTTTACTGTCATCCTTTCCTTCAAGGTACACAGCCATAAAACCAGGCTTACTAACGGTAGAACCTGTTGCTCGGAATACATGTTCATTTCCACAGGTTAAATCAACACTCACCCCATCAATTAAGGCGTGAACCATTTGACTGGCAACTGTTCGTTTCCATACAAGTAAGTACAGCTTATATTGATCACCTGAAAGCGAACCACGAATGTCTTCAGGAACCCTTAATGCGGAACTTGGACGAATCGCTTCGTGTGCCTCTTGGGCATTTTTAGCTTTTGTTTTATAAACCGGAACAGTTTTTGGCACATTCTCTTTGCCATAACGCGTTTTTATCAAATCGCGGATTTCATCAACCGCTTCACCTGCAAGGTGAACAGAATCTGTTCGCATATAAGTAATTAAACCGACCGACTCTGACCCTAACGTTACCCCTTCATACAGCTGCTGTGCAATTTGCATGGTTTTTTTAGTGGTGAACCCTAATTTTCTAGCCGCTTCTTGTTGTAACGTAGACGTTGTAAACGGTGCCGCCGGATTGCGTTTTCTTTGCTTTTTTTGTAGCTTTTTAACCAGCAACTTGCCAACCGCTGCCGATGTAATTTCGTCTTTTATCTTATTCGCGTAATCAGCATTCTCAACACTAAATTGAGATAATTTATCACCTGAAAAGTGAGTCAGTTTTGCTTTAAACGGTAGGCTTTCCGATTTTACGTCTGCTTCAATACTCCAATACTCACGGTTAGTAAACGCCTCAATCTCTAACTCTCTTTCTACTATTAAACGTAACGCGGGGCTTTGCACACGGCCCGCTGACAATCCACGCCGTATTTTTTTCCACAATAAAGGTGATAGGTTAAAACCAACCAGGTAGTCTAATGCTCGCCTTGCTTGTTGAGCATCCACCATATCCATCGCTAATTCGCGAGGTTCTTTTATCGCTTTTTGAATTGCCTTCTTAGTGATTTCGTGAAAAACAACCCGATGAACTGGCTTGTCTTTTAATAATTTTTTATCTTTTAGCAACTCGGACACATGCCATGCAATGGCTTCACCTTCCCTATCTGGATCAGTCGCAAGATAAAGTTCATCGGCTTTTTTCATGACCTTAGCTATTTCTTGAACATGACGCTGATTTCTTTCAACCAACGCGTATTTCATCGCAAAGTCGTTCTCTGTATCGACAGCGCCTTCTTTTGGAATTAAGTCCCTGACATGCCCGTACGAGGCAAGGACCGTAAAACCTTTACCTAAGTATTTTTCAATCGTCTTAGCTTTTGCTGGTGATTCTACTATAACAAGTGCTGACATCTTTGCGCCTAATGAAGTTCGAAAGGAACATCGCCGTAGACGAGTTCTTCCATTTGCGAATAGTGACCTTCCATACCTGTTTGGCTAAACAACACCATCAGCGCAACCCATTTGACATGGTCTTCACTAAGAATTGAATCACCTAGCGCCATTGCACGGTCAATAATAATTTCACGACGTTCAGCATCTATAATGCCTGATTGCTCGAGATACAACAAAAAACCTTGTGCATCAACATCGAAACGTTGTTTTTCTTCAGGGGAATAAATTCGTATAGACTTTCTTTCGGTATAGCTACTGACCGGCTCAGAAGTCTGGCTCGTTAAACACTCCATCCAGTCGAATGCTCTGTCCACATAGCTTTCAGTGAATCCAGCTTCAAGCAATTCTTTCTTTAATTTATCCGTTTCAACTGTCTCTTCTTCTGACGCATCCATATAATGCTCAAACAAATAGACAAGTACCTCAAAAATCGTTTCTTTCATGTTTTTCCTAAGCGTTACAGTGACTTAACACCCTTATTATGGTCAACTTATCAGATTGGACAGCGATAGAATAAACCACCAGGTGCTGATAATACATAACCTTGTAGTTCTAATACTAGCAACATAGACGATATTTCTTCTGCTGTAAATTTACATTCTTGAACAAGTATATCCACAGACGTGGGGTCAAAGGCAATTTTTTCAAGCAAAATATCGTAATCAGCCCCTAATGACGTTTTATTGGCTTCACTCTCACTTTGTGGCGCGTGCTCTTTTTTAATTCCTATTTGAGCCATTTGCCCCAATTCCTCCAAGACATCTTCTGCCGTTTCAACTAACTTTGCACCTTGGCGGATTAGATGATGACAACCTTTTGTTAGTGGATTATGAATGGACCCTGGTATGGCAAAAACATCACGTCCTTGTTCCATGGCATGGCGTGCTGTCACAAGGGAGCCACTTTTTATAGCCGCTTCTACTACCAACACACCCAAGCTCATCCCACTTATAATTCGATTGCGCCGAGGAAAATAACCCGGTTGCGGACGCGTACCTATCGGAAATTCAGACACTAATGCACCTGATGTAATAATATTTTCAGCGAGCAGTTTGTGTTTTGCGGGATACACTCGATCAAGCCCCGTTGCAGCCACAGCAATGGTAACACCCTTCGCTGCCAAAGCACCTTGGTGCGCTGCATAATCTATACCTAACGCAAGCCCACTCGTTACAGTTAATCCAAAGCTCGCTAAGTTATTGGCAAAATCATGCGCTGTCTTAGCTGCTGTTGGTGTCGGATTTCTGCTACCCACCAATGCAATTTGTAATGAACTTAATAAGGATCTGTCGCCTCTTATAAATAAAACAGGAGGCGGGTCAGGGATTTCTCTTAATAGCGCTGGATAATCGTCATCATTCCAACACATAACATGACAATCATGATTAACTAACCAAGCTAAATCTTGCTCAATTTCAGTCCAGTCAAATTGTTTAATTTGTGTGGTTATTTTGGACGATAGGCCCGACTTTTTAAGCTGGTCAGTAGACGCTGAAAAAATATGTGATGGTGATGAAAAGTGCTGCAAGACATGTAAGTATGTTTTAGCACCAACACCCTTCACTCGCCATAGCGCCAACCAATATTTTAACTCGCCAATAGAAACGCCCGGCGAGGCAACCTCACCGGGCGTCATGTCTTTATCCAAAATTACGGTGCTTGTATGACGTCCAAACGGTGCATAACACGTTTGGCTTCCATAACTAAACCATAGCTAACACGATCAAACGTTCGAAAAATCATTAACGTACCTGCTTCTTCATTCGGCAATGTTACTTCTGAGTCGCCACCTGCTATCACATCTCTTACTGTTTCACCTGCATGCGATACCATAAACACGTGTCCAACTTCCACACCATCTTTAAGCCCTCTATCAACCACCACCACATTGTATTGCCCAATTTGTGAAACACCATCGACTACACCAATAATATGGCCTTTTAAATCACTCGCAGGTGCGTGTGGATAAAAGTTCTGAACAACAACACCTTCCTCTGTAGGTAACAAACGATCGCCTTTACCTGCTTCACGTGTTGATTTAGATAACATAACCGTTCCAGGGTCGCCTGTTACTTCAACTGTCGAATCAGCAATAAAAAATGATTCAAACCCTAAAGACTCACCTGTTGTAGCGTCTTTATATTCTTCGCCTTGCCTCACTACGCTATATCCGCCGGAACTGCCCTCTTCAAGTGTCCTAACATAGGCTTTTATCCCTGCAGACCCTAAAATGTGCTCATCACTAAAGGCAACAATATAAGGCGCCGCATCATATTCTTCTTGAGTCATCACCCTCGGTTTAGCCAAAAATGCTGAAATCGCATCGATTGGTATAACGGGAATAGCTTCTGCCAAGCTTGATTTTCTGATAGAAGGCGACATCTTTCCATTGCCTCTATTTAGGGTCAGCCTTGGTTGTCCGTCAACAAACGAAAGTTCAATGACATCACCTGGATAAATTAAGTGTGGATTAGCAATTTGCTCATTCGCTTGCCATATATCAGGCCATCTCCATGGTGTTTTCAAGAAACGTGCGGAGATATCCCATAACGTGTCACCCTTAACAACCACATAGCGGTCTGGGTGAGATGGATTTAATTCAATGTCTGCAGCCATCACATTTGCTGCTAATGTTAAGCCTAGTAACAAGCCCAGTAATTTATTTATAGCCATGATATTCCTTTTATTCGGCACTTTAAGATAGTCTAAGTCTAGCCTAAAATGTAGACTATACAAAGTTTAAAACAAATTCGATAAAATATTTTTCACTAACTGCGTCAAAACGCACACTTCAGGCACCAAAATGGCTAAATTAGATATTCTTCACTTTCCAGATAAACGGCTTCGTACAAAAGCAACGGACGTTGCACTTAACGACATTAACGAACAGTTTACTCAATTTGTTGATGACATGTTTGAAACGATGTATGACGCGCCAGGTATTGGTTTAGCTGCGACACAAGTGGACTTTCATCAACGACTTATCGTTATCGACGTTTCGGAAGACAAAGACCAGCCGCTATGCCTAATCAACCCAATTATTACCCATGAAGAAGGCGTCGAAGTCTCTCAAGAAGGTTGCTTATCAGTTCCTGGGTTTTACGAAGATGTTAAAAGAGCAGAAACAATTACTGTTAAGGCGTTTGATAAGCAAGGCAAACCTTTTGAATTAACCACCGATGGGTTATTAGCTGTTTGCATTCAACACGAAATAGACCATTTGGACGGCAAACTATTCGTTGACTATATCTCTTCATTAAAACGTAACCGAATACGTAACAAACTAATCAAATCAGACAAAGAGTTAGTCGAACACGCGCTAAACTCTTAGCATAAGCCAGCTATGAAAATTATATTCGCCGGTACGCCTGAATTTTCTGTACCCATATTGCAGGTTCTTCTAGCAAGCGAGCACGAGGTTTGCGCTGTTTACACTCAACCAGATAGACCTTCTGGAAGAGGGCGAAAAGTTCAAATTAGCCCCGTTAAAAAATGTGCTTTAGATAATAACGTAACAGTTGAGCAACCACTCAATTTTAAAAATATTGATGAGGTAGAGCAGCTAAGATCATATAACGCCGACCTAATGGTCGTTGTCGCATACGGCATCATTTTGCCAGAAAGTGTGTTGAGCACCCCAATCCTCGGATGCATCAATATTCATGCCTCCTTATTACCTAGATGGAGAGGCGCGGCCCCCATTCAACGCGCGCTTTTAGCAGGTGACGCTATAACGGGCATTACCTTAATGCAAATGGATAAAGGCCTTGATACTGGCGACATGTTAAGCCGTTCGACATATAACATTCAACCAAACGACACCTCTGAGACATTGCATGACTGTTTATCAGCATTAGGCGCCGATGCCCTTATAAACCTACTTCCAAGTGTGGAAAGCAACACATTAACACCTACACAACAAATAGACTCAGAAGCAACTTACGCAGCGAAGCTTAGTAAATCAGACGCGTTGATAGATTGGTCACAGCCTGGAAACGACATACGTCGTGCCATATGTGCATTTAACCCATGGCCCGTGTCACACACGCTATTGGATGACAAACCATTACGCATTTGGCAAGCAACGTTTATCAATAAACACGCCTCAGAACCCCCTGGAACAATTTGCGTAGATGGCCATCAACTGTTTGTTGCTTGTGTCGATGGGCAGCTTGAGATCATTGAGCTTCAACCACCGAATAAACGCAAAATGTCTACTAAGGATTACTTAGCAGCACATAACCCAAACAAACAGCGCCTCGGCTAATGCAAATACAAAACAACAGCACGTCTAAATCAGCCAGACTAACTGCCATCAAGATACTTTGCGCGGTGGTAGAAAATAACCGCTCATTAACCGATGCGTTAACAGCCTGTGAACAATTAGATGATAGGGACAAAGCCTTCTGCAAAGAGCTTTGTTACGGCACACTGCGTTGGTATGAACGACTTGAAGGCATTCTTTCATTGCTGCTTAAAAAACCATTTAAAGCAAAAGACATCAATATCAAGGTACTGGCATTAACAGGCTTATATCAACTTATTTACTTACAAACACCCGACCATGCTGCTGTTTCTGAAACTGTTAATGCGTGCATTAAACTTAAACGGCCTTGGGCAAAAAATACCTTAAATGCCATTTTAAGGCGCTTCTTGCGAGAAAAAGAAGCCCTTGAAGCTGAAGCAGACGCAATCATCAATATTCAACACGCCCACCCTTCATGGCTAGTTGAAACGTTACAAAACGATTGGGGTGATGAGCTCATCAATATACTCAGCGCTAACAACCAGCGCCCACCGATGTCGATTCGTGTAAATGAAAAAATAGGCTCAAGGGAAGAATACCTTACAGCGTTAAACAAAAGTGATATCGAAGCCGAACAACACCCATACAACAACGTTGGATTAACCTTAACTCAGGCCACCAATGTTGAGCATTTGCCAAACTTTTGGAAAGGCGCTTGTTCGGTTCAAGATAGCGCCGCGCAGCTAGCCGCGCCTTTGTTAAACATTGGAAAAAATCAACGTGTTCTAGATGTTTGCGCCGCCCCTGGCGGCAAAGCCGCTCACATTCTAGAATCATCCCCAAGCAGCACCGCGCTTACGGCCATCGATATTGATGAAGGGCGCAACCAGAAAGTCTTTGAAAACTTCAAACGCCTGAATGTTAAAGGTACTGTTTTAACCGCTAATGGTCTTGAGCCCCAAAAATGGTTCGACGGAAAGCCCTTTCAACGGATTTTATTGGACGCACCTTGTTCAGCAACAGGCGTCATACGACGTCACCCCGACATTAAAATACTACGCCGCCCAGAAGATATAACTAATCTAGTAGCGCTTCAGCGGAAGTTATTACACGCAATATGGCCTCTTCTTGATACAAATGGTGTGCTTTTGTACGCCACCTGCTCTATATTGGCGGACGAGAATAGTCGTCAAATTGAACGTTTTATGAAAGAACAAACTGATGCGCATGAAATACCCATCAATGCCCAATGGGGTCGGGCTTGCAGCATTGGCCGGCAAATATTGCCTGGTGAAGACAATATGGACGGTTTTTATTATGCCCTTATCACTAAAGGCCCCAAAGCATCTTGAGACGAAGCATTTTTAATTTAACGGCCTTGGCGATACTCGTCTTTTGTAGCGCTGCACTTGCCGACAACGATTCAGGAATTTATATAAAGCACGCCGAACTTGTTAAAAACCAACAAATATCTTTTTTAAACGCACGGGTGGACTACTACCTGAATGATGACATTATTGAAGCACTCAACAACGGCATCACGCTAACCTTTAATGCCACGCTTGTTATTACCGAAAATAGGAACTGGTTATGGAATAAACGCCTAGCAACCTATGTCTTCCCATACCGTATAAAGTTTCACACGTTGTCGCAAACCTACCAAGTTATAGATGCAACTAACAACCGAAAACAAGTGTTTTCTGGTTTAACTCCCGCGCTTCATGCATTAGGCACTGTGAGCGACATAACACTAAACAATTTTTCAATCGACTCAACAAAAAAACTATCAGCCAAACTAGGTGTCTCTATCAACATCGAGGCACTGCCTTTACCTATGCGCCCATTAGCATATGTAACGCCTAACTGGCACATTCAAAGCAATTCGTATCAATGGCCGCTAAACCAATAAAACTTAGGAAATATTTAATTCCTGCTGGAATTTTTATTGCGCTACTCGTCAGTTTGTACTTAATGAGTCACGCGACACAAGCTTCGTCACAATTTAACGAAACATTCACCTCTCTAGTCCTTCTAAACATCGCGGGCGCAATATTCCTGCTTGCGCTACTGGTCTCTAATATCAAATGGCTTTGGAAACAATATCGCAAACACGCCATTGGCTCACGGCTAACTGCTCGAATTGTTATTTTGTTTTTAGCCATTTCCGTTGTCCCTACCGCTGTCGTCTTTTATTTCTCAAATCAACTACTTCACCAAAGTGTAGACAGCTGGTTTGACGTGCAAATTGATGACGCCATGAAAAACGCCCTAGAGCTTAGCAAGCAATCACTTGATGATAGAACCCGTAACACGCTTAGAGAAACTCGAGAACTGGCCAATCGCTTAGAAGCTGAGCCTGACATTTTTTTATCCCTCACGCTAACTGACTTACGTGAAGATTCAAATGCTAACGAACTAACCGCCTTCTCAAAACAAGGCCGTATTGTTGCCACCACAAACATTGACCCCAACATACTGATTCCTAGCACACCGGATGACGCTATCCTTGCGCAAACCAGAGCTAATGGTGAATATATTAGCCTGGAGCCTAATAAAGATGGCGGCTTACTAATACGCGCCATGGTAGAAATTAGAAACTCGAATCCACGACGCTTCTTACAGGCAATCCATACCTTACCAAGCAATATCAGCAGGCTAGCAAACTCAGTTGAAATAGCCTATGTTCGTTACAAAGAATTCAGCTATCTTCGAGAGTCATTAAAGTTCAGTTTTTCCTTAACCCTCTCATTAGTTCTACTGTTTAGCTTACTAACGGCCAGTTGGGCCGCTTTCTTATTCGCCCGACAATTAGTTGCCCCCATCAGGCAGTTAGCAAAAGGTACGCAAGCTATCGCAAAAGGCGATTACGAAAAAACGCTTAAAGTAACTGGCCATGGTGAGCTAGGCTTTCTTGTTACTTCCTTTAACGAAATGACCACCCGCATTTCCGACTCAAGAAAGCAGGCACAAATAGCTCAAGCTGATGCGGAAAACCAGCACAGTTATTTAGAAACTATCTTAGCCCATCTTTCAAATGGCGTACTCAGTTTCGACCTTTTATTCAACTTAATTACCAGCAACGCAGGGGCTGACGACATTCTAGAGCTGCCACTAACCAACATGCTTAACCAGCCGTTAAGAGATATTGAAAAAGAGCTTCCACAATTAAGCCCTTTAATAAACAAGCTCGATGAAAAAATGAGCTGCACTAATAAAACCTGGCAGTTCGAATTTTTATATACCATTAACCACAAAAAGAAAACTTTACTCCTACGTGGTGCGCCCTTATTAACGGCAAACAACAAACACAGCGGTTATGTGGTTATTTTCGACGATGTAACACCCATCATTCAATCCCAACGTAATGCGGCATGGAGCGAAGTTGCCCAACGACTGGCGCATGAAATTAAGAACCCTTTAACACCCATTCAATTATCTGCTGAACGACTTCAACGCAAGCTGCACAACCAATTACCAGCAAAAGAGGAAGCCATCTTAAAAAAGTCTACCGATACCATTGTCAACCAAGTCAGTGCATTAAAAGAAATGGTTAATGATTTCTCTAACTTTGCCCGCCCTTCTCAAAACAAACCAGAGTTACGCCCTATTGGTGACTTTATTGACGATGTTTTAAGCCTCTATCAAGGCCAAATTAAACAACTGAATATTGATATTGAAGATAATTTACCTGAACTTCTAATCGATACAGTGAGACTAAGGCAAGTCATCATAAACTTAATAAAAAATGCTCAAGAGGCCACCATTGCCGTTCCAGACCCCGTCATTGATGTGTCTGTAAAGCAGATACCTGATTTGGGTTATGTCGAAATTAGTATTGCCGATAATGGCCCTGGGGTGGATAATTCACAAATTGAACATATTTTCGAACCCTACGTTACCAACAAAGATAAAGGCACTGGCCTCGGCCTTGCCATCGTAAAGAAGATTATCGAAGAGCATGGTGGTAACATTCACTTACAACAACATGAAGGGCAAGGCGCCATCTTTGTTATTCGGCTAAACCTAAATAGTTAAAGAATCACGCCACCATTTACTTGAGAAAAGCTTAATGAGCAAATTACACATCCTTGTTATTGACGATGAACCTGATATTAGAAGCCTTGTCAGTGACATTTTAGAAGATGAAGACTTTCAAGTCTCAACCGCTGAAAATGCTGAGGTAGCCAGAAAATTACGTCATGAGTGTCGCCATGACCTGATTCTGCTTGATATATGGATGCCAGATACTGATGGCGTTACCTTGCTTAAAGAATGGGCTGATAATGACGAACTTTCTTGCCCTATCGTGATGATGTCCGGGCATGGAACGGTTGAAACCGCCGTAGAAGCGACAAGGCTCGGCGCCTACGACTTTCTTGAAAAACCCCTCTCTATCGCAAAATTACTGCTCACTATTGAGCGCGCCTTAGAAGCCGAAAAGCTTAAACAAGAAAATGTCGACTTAAAGCAGCTCTCCGCACCAATACATGAACCGTTAGGTTCTAGTCCGCAAATCCAACAATTACTAGAACAAGCGCGTCGCCTTGGGCAGCACGATACACGGGTATTGTTAACGGGCGAAGCAGGTAGTGGAAAAGAAACCCTCGCCAGATATCTTCATGAACATAGCTTACGTAAGGACGGCCCATTTATAGAATTAAATACAGGTGTCATCACATCAGGCAATGCCTTAGAAGAGTTTTTTGGTCGTGAAGAAGGTGATTTAATCCATTACGGGCTACTTGAGAGAGCCAACCAAGGCACGTTGTTCATCGATGAAATTGGCGACATGGATAATGATGTTCAAATGCGACTTCTCAGCGCATTAGAAACAAAAACTTTTCAACGGGTAGGCGGAAGCGATCTCGTAAAAACCAATGTACGCTTGATAGCATCAACTCGCCAAGACCTAGAAGAAGCGATTCAGAACAACCAATTCAGGCAAGACCTTTATTATCACCTCAACGTTGCAGCCCTTCCTTTACCTTCTTTAAGAGAGCGAAAAGAGGACATCCCTCTATTACTAGACTTCTATCTTCAGCACTACAGTAAAAAAGAAAATTTACCAAAACGTAAATTTACTGTTGCAGCGCAGCAGTTTTTAAGCGATTATGCGTGGCTCGGTAATATCCGTGAGTTAAAAAATGTTGTTCAACGGTTATTGATTTTAGGAATTGGTGATGAAATTGGTCTTACAGAAGTCAAAACAACACTGGGCGAATCTGCCCGATCTGTGGTTGATGCAAACAACCACCCTGTGTTTTACGATCTACCATTAAAAGATGCGCGCGCCCAGTTTGAAAAAGCCTATCTCGACTTTCATTTGGACAAAAGCCAAGGCAGCGTTACGAAACTTGCCAAGATTGCCGGTATTGAGCGCACGCATTTATATAGGAAATTGCATGCCCTTGGTGTCGAGTTTAGAGGCAAACGCTAATAGCATAAGCGTTCTATCACGATGAGTAATATGAAAATTATTATTTTAGGTGCCGGGCGTGTTGGCTTTACAGTTGCTAACAATCTCTCACATGAAAATTTTGACATCACCTTAATCGATACCGATCCGGCCGTTATTGAGAAAACACGTGAACGCTTAGACATTGCTGCCATTTGCGGCAATGCGACGCACCCTGATGTTCTTGAAAGTGCGGGCGCAAAACACGCTGATTTGGTCATTGCCGTTACCGACAGTGATGTAACAAATATGATGGCCTGCCATATTTTACATCACCTATTCAATGTGCCTCAAAAAGTCGCTCGTGTTAGAAACCCCGCCTTTCTCGACGTTAAAGAACAGTTATTTCAACCGGACATTCTCCCAATAGATACCATTATTAACCCAGAAGAAGAAATAGTTAATTTTATTAAAAAACTTATTCTTCACCCAGGTGCACAACAAGTTTTATCATTTGCTGATGGCGCACTAAGCCTGGTAGAAGCCAAAGCAGGCACTGGATGCTCCATTGTTGGGTTATCTTTAAAAGAAATGTCCGATACTCTACAAGGCCTTTACGCTCGTATCGCCGCTATTTATAGAGCCGACAAACCCATCATTCCGAACTACAACACCATTGTTGAGGAGGGTGACCGCTTGTTTTTTATTGCCAGTTCTGCTGATATAAAACAAGTTTTAAGAATTCTTTTTAACCAAAACAACCCATACAAGCGCCTCATCATAGCGGGCGGTGGCAGAGTAGGCTTAGGGCTGGCAAAGGCCTTGGAAGATACCTTACAAGTTAAAATCATCGCTAAAAACAACAACCAAGCCTATCAATTGTCTGAAGAATTAGACAATACAATCGTTCTATCTGGCGACGCCACCGACGAAAACTTATTGCTCGATGAAAGTATCGAAAAAACCGATGTGTTTTGCACTGTCACCAGTGATGACGAAACCAACATATTATGCTCTATGCTCGCCAAAAATCTCGGCGCTCGCGTTGTGATGAGCATGGTTGATAGGAATGCTTACATGAGTATGGTAGACAATGGTTCAATAGATAACGCCATTTACCCACAGCACACAACAATTGGAAAAATACTCGCGCAAGTACGTGGCAGCGGTATATCGCAAGTGCACTCATTGCTACGAGGAAAAGCAGAAGCTTTTGAAGCCATTGTTTTAGATAATGGTCAAAAATCGGACATTGCAAATAAGCCCATTAATGCTATTTCCTTGCCCGATGGTTCCGCTATTATCGGTGTTGTTCGAGATGGGGAATCTATACCTGCAACAGCGGACTTAATACTTAAAGGCGGCGACCATGTCATTATGTTTTTGTCAGACAGGTCTCAAATACAGGCGTTGGAAGCCCTTTTCCTACCTCAAAAGTCATTGTTAAATAGACTCATAAAATAACCCATGCATTTTAGTGTTATTCGACGCGTCACCGGTTTATTCCTTGGGTTATTTAGCGCAACCATGCTTCCTCCTGTTCTCGTCTCTTTTATCTACGAAGAACACAATGCACAACCTTTTATAATTGCCTTTATTGCTATTTTTTCTGCCGGCCTACTGTTATGGCTCAGTGCTCGACGAGCAAGAGGTGATTTGAGAACACGAGATGGGTTTCTGATTGCTTCATTGTTTTGGATCAGCCTTGGTCTAGCCGGTGCTATACCTTTTTATCTTTCGTCAATGCCCGAACTCTCGTTAACTGACGCCATTTTCGAATCCATTTCTGGGCTAACAACGACTGGCGCTACGGTAATATCCGGGCTAGACAACCTACCAAAATCTATTTTATTTTACCGCCAACAACTTCAGTGGCTTGGCGGCATGGGTATCATTGTGCTGGCCGTTGCTATTCTGCCTATGCTGGGGATCGGCGGGATGCAACTGTACAAAGCTGAAACGCCAGGCCCAATGAAGGATTCAAAATTGACGCCCCGAATAACCGAAACAGCGAAAGCATTATGGGTCATTTACCTCAGTTTAACGATTACTTGTGCTTTAGCTTACTGGTTCGGCGGCATGAGTGTGTTCGATGCTATTTCACATAGTTTTAGTACTGTTTCAATCGGTGGCTTTTCCACTCACGATGCTAGTTTTGCTTTTTTTGACAGTTCATTACTAAATTATATTTGCGTTGGCTTTATGTTTATTGCTGGCATTAACTTTGCCCTCCACTACAAAGCATGCCACTCATTTAAACTCACGTGTTACACAGGAAACAGTGAATTTAAAACATACGTTTATATCATTAGCACTCATTTCTTGGTTATTTTGTTAGCATTTATAGCGCTATCAAACACGCATTTCGGCATTCTGGATTCATTCGAACACACATTATTTCAAGTGGTCTCTTTTGCCACCACGTCAGGTTTTACATCTGCTAACTACGTTGCCTGGCCATCGTTCATTCCCGTCTTACTAATTTTTATGAGCTTTTATGGCGGTTCCGCTGGGTCTACAGCTGGCGGCATAAAAGTCATTCGCGTGTTAATTGTCTTTAAACAACTCGGTAAAGAGCTCATGCATTTGATACACCCGCATGCAGATATGCCCATCAAGCTAGATCACCATGTTGTTCCTAGGCCAATCATCCAAGCAGTTTGGGGGTTTTTTGCGGCTTACATTTTATCATTTGGCGTACTGATGATTTTAATGATGGCGACCGGCCTAGATCAAGTCACTGCCTTTTCGGCCGTCGCAGCTACGCTCAACAACTTAGGGCCCGGCTTAGGCGAGATTAGCAACAACTATGCAAACGTTTCAGACTACACAAAGTGGGTCGCCAGCTTTTCAATGTTACTAGGCCGCCTAGAGATATTCACTTTATTGGTCTTATTCACCCCTATTTTTTGGCGTGACTAAATGACTGATAGCCGCCTAAAGTGGGATAGCATTTATAAAAAAAAGGCGCATGTCGTGCCAGAGCCAGCACTGGCAGTATCACGATACGCACATCTATTGCCCTCGAAAGGCAAAGCACTAGACCTCGCTTGCGGCCAAGGCGGCAATAGCTTTTTTCTGGCTCAAAATGGTCTGCATGTTGACGCATGGGATGTATCATCTGTTGTTATTCAACAAATTAAAGATAAATCCAGCGCCCTCACTATCAACCCAACGGCCATCGACATTAACGATGCCACTTGGCCAACAAACCACTACGACGTTATTACTGTGTCAAGATTTCTAAATCGCGACATCATCCCTCAACTTGTTAATGCCTTAAAACAGAACGGGCTTATTTTTTACCAAACATTTACAGCAGATAAAACACAAACTATAGGCCCAACTAACCCAGAGTTTTTGCTCAAAAAGTCAGAACTTTTATCGCTTTTTTCTTCGTTATCACCCGTTATTTATCATGAAGAAGCGTCTATTGGTAATATCAACGAGGGCGTTAGAAACGAGGCCATACTGGTTGCACAAAAGACAAAATCTTGAAACAAGCACCTCTATCGATAATCGATGTATAATGGTGGGCTAATTTTTAAATATAGCTGCATTCCATGTCTAACATTAAGTCTATCTCGCCTCCAGAGGCTCACGAACTGCTTTCAAGCGACTCGCAAGCTATTCTTATAGATACACGCACGCTGATTGAGTATTCTTTTGTCGGTCACCCAATTGGTGCAATTCATGTACCCTTAAAAAGACCTCCAAATTGGGAAGCGCTCCCTGACTTTATTAAAAACATTGCGCAACACGCTCCATCAAAAACAACGCCTATCGTTCTAATGTGCCGAAGTGGTGCACGCTCTATGGATGCCGCCAAATTATTAGAGGCAGCGGGATACCAATCTTTATTCAATATGGACGAAGGGTTCGAAGGCGACAAAGACGATAACAAACACCGAGGTAATATTGGCGGCTGGCGCTTCCACAACCTACCTTGGCAACAAAGCTAAGCTGCCGCCCTTATACACCCCTCCAACAAAACCACCTTAATTATAGGAATTCCTTTCGTGAAACAGAACCTTCGTAACATCGCCATTATCGCCCACGTTGACCACGGCAAAACAACGCTTGTTGACAAATTATTAGAGCAGTCTGGCACGCTAGACAGAAAATCATCAGGCTCTGAACGCATCATGGATTCAAATGACCAAGAAAAAGAACGCGGCATCACTATTCTTGCAAAAAATACCGCTATCGAATGGGAAGGCCTCCACATCAATATCGTTGACACCCCTGGACACGCTGATTTTGGCGGCGAGGTAGAGCGTGTATTATCAATGGTGGATTGTGTATTATTGCTGGTTGATGCCGTTGATGGCCCTATGCCACAAACTCGATTTGTAACATCCAAAGCGTTTGAACAAGGTCTTAAGCCAATTGTTGTTATCAATAAAGTTGACCGTCCTGGCTCACGCCCAGACTGGGTTGTTGATCAAGTATTCGACCTATTCGACAAACTCGGTGCAACTGACGAACAACTAGATTTTCCCATTATTTATGCTTCCGCCATTAATGGCGTTGCTGGCCCCGAAGCCGATGAACTAGCTGATGATATGACGCCTTTGTTTGAAATAATTAGAGACTCTGTTCCAGAACCTATTGTTGATGTTACAGCACCTTTACAAATGCAAATCTCCTCTCTTGCCTACGACAGTTACGTTGGCGTCATTGGTGTTGGCCGTATTACTCGTGGTAGTTTAAAGACCAATCAAGTCGTTACTATCGTTGATAGTGAAGGCAAAGAACGCAAAGGCAAGGTTCTTAATGTGAAGGGGCATTTAGGCCTTGAGCGTATTGAGGTTCCAGAAGCATTTGCTGGCGACATCGTCTGTATTAACGGCATTGATGAATTAGGCATCTCCGACACGTTATGTCACCCAGACCACGTTGAAGCAATGCCAGCGTTATCCGTTGACGAACCAACTGTCAGCATGACTTTCTCCGTTAACAATTCTCCATTTGCAGGCCAAGACGGTAAATACGTTACATCTCGAAATATTAAAGACCGATTGAATCAAGAACTTATTCATAACGTTGCCTTACGCGTAACACCAGGTGATGCACCCGATAGATTTATCGTTTCAGGCCGTGGTGAATTACATTTATCTGTACTAATTGAAACCATGCGCCGTGAAGGGTATGAGCTGGGTGTAGGTCGACCTGAAGTTATCCAAAAAGAAGTCGATGGCAAAATGCACGAGCCATTCGAGCAAGTGGTTATCGATATCGAAGAGCAACACCAAGGCCCTATTATGGAAGAAATGGGCTTACGTAAAGCCGAACTCACCAATATGGAGCCGGATGGCAAAGGTCGTATCCGCCTTGAATTCATCAGCCCATCACGTGGGCTTATTGGTTTCCGTGGGCACTTCCTAACGCTAACATCAGGCTCTGGTATTATGACCAGCATTTTTGATCATTATGGTGAAATTAAAGTTGGCGAAGTAACGTCACGCCAGAATGGCGTACTTGTATCTATGGTGAAAGGGAAAACCGCAGCTTTCGGCCTATTTGGCTTACAAGATCGCGGCAAACTTTTCTTAGGGCATGCTGAAGAAGTGTATGAAGGCCAAATTGTTGGTTTACATTCTCGCGGCAACGACCTTGTTGTTAATCCAACAAAAGGTAAGCAGCTTACAAACGTTCGCGCATCGGGCACTGACGAGGCATTATCACTCGTACCGCCTATCATCATGACGCTAGAGCAAGCCTTAGAGTTTATTGAAGATGATGAGTTGGTAGAAGTAACGCCTAATCACATCCGCTTAAGAAAAAAGATGCTGACCGAAAACGAACGCAAACGCGCCTCAAGAGGCCCTAAATCATAACTGGTTTTTAGGCACAAAAAAACCGGCGGAGCACGCTCCGTCGGTTAAAGTGGTCGCCTAGCTTGGTTGGCGAAATCTGTCCTGTGCAATATCCATATTGATGATGCAATCCATTACATCTCCTAAACAAACACTCCGTGTTTAACGAGATCCTTCTCGAAGACTTCAAAAGCGACTTATCTATAATAGCCGCTAAATTTAAATACAAATATAAGCCATAACTTCAATCTCTGTAAGCATATACTTACAAAGCTCGCTTTTTTCCATCATTTAATAGTCATAACAACAATATTGTTATTTTGTTCTTTCAATACTATGATGATAATCAAACCCTAATGTTAAAGAGGCAACGATTATGAGCTGGACAAAAAATGTATTGCGTATCAATTTAACTGACCGCACCTCAACCTCCGAACCGCTTAATATGGAATGGGCTGACTTGTACCTTGGGCAACGCGGCCTAGCGACCAAGTATTTTACCGAAGAAGTTGACCCAAAAGTTGAACCTCTATCTCCAGACAACAAGTTATTTATGGTCACTGGCCCCTTAACTGGCACCATGGCTACAACAGGCGGACGCTACTCATGCGTCACTAAAAGCCCGCTAACCAACGCGCTTGCTTGCTCGAACTCAGGCGGATTTTTCGGTAACGAAATGAAATGCGCAGGTTGGGATATGATTATTCTAGAAGGAAAAGCCAGCTCACCAGTCTACATTCATATCAGTAACGATGACTGCGACATACTACCCGCTGATGATATTTGGGGAAAATCAGTTTGGGAAGCTGATGAATGGCTACATGATAAGCATCAAGACCCACAACTGCGTATTGCCGCTATCGGCGTACCAGGCGAAAACGGCAATCTTTATTCCGCTATCGTTAATGACTTACATCGTGCAGCTGGCCGCTCTGGGGTCGGCACTGTCATGGGGTCAAAAAATGTAAAAGCCGTTACCCTGCGTGGTAGCAAAGGCGTAGGAAACATTAAAGACCCTAAACGCTTTTTTGAAGCCACCAACAAAGCAAAAAAACTCATTGAAGAAACTGAACTCGTTCTTGGGCTACGCCATCTCGGCACCAACGTGATGATGAACCATATGAATGAAGTTGGCGCCTTGCCCGCTAGAAATTGGCAGGATAGCATCTTTGAAGAAGCACCAAAACTATCTAGCGAAGCGATGGCTGTTCCCAGAGAAAGCGATGGCAAACCGAATTTAACACGAAATGCCGGTTGCTTTGCTTGCACGATCGCCTGTGGACGAATTTCAACCATTGACCCCGAACATTTCAGCATTAAAAACCGCGAGGACATCCATAAATACTTTAAAGGCAACTCAGGCGGTAACGAATACGAAGCTGCTTGGGCATTAGGTTGTGACACGGGTGTAGATGATTTAGACGCCGTTACCTACGCAAACTTTGTATGCAACGAGCAAGCAATGGATCCGATATCAGCTGGCGCCACAATAGCCGCGGCGATGGAATTATTTGAATTAGGCATTCTCACGAAAGAAGACACTGGTGGCATTGATTTAACGTTTGGTAACGCCGCCGCCATGGTCGAATGCATTGAATTAATCGCAAAACACGAAGGCTTTGGTAAAGAACTTGCCCAAAGCTCATTACGCCTTTGTACAAAATACGGTCGGCCAGAACTTGCCATTGTTGTAAAAGGTCAAGAGTTCCCAGCATACGACGCCCGTGGTGTTAAAGGCATGGGGCTTGGTTATGCCACGTCAAACCGAGGCGCTTGCCACGTTCGCGGCTATACCAATGCTTCCGAAACAGCCGGCGTTCCATTCAAAACCGACCCATTAGCAACCGAAGGAAAAGCGGAATTATTAATGGCCTTCCAAGACACCACCAGCGTGTTTGATTCAGCTGGCATTTGTACGTTTTCTTCATTTGCGCAAGGGCTTGAAGAAGTGGCAGAGCAACTAGACGCCGCCTGTGAAGGTGACTGGACTGCTGAAAAACTAACAGAGCTTGGCGAACGTGTGTGGAATATGGAGCGTGACTATAACAACCGTATTGGTTTCACTGCTGCCGATGACACGTTACCACCACGCTTATTAAATGAACCTGTCAAAGCTGGGCCTGCAAAAGGTCACGTTTGTGAATTAGATCAAATGCTACCCGAATACTATGAAATACGCGGCTGGAACACCGATGGCACCGTCAAAGACGAAACTAAACAACGCTTACAAATTACCTAAACACCTCAATGCTATAGAGGCGCTCTAAGCGCCTCTTAAATTAAATATGTCAGAAGTTACCGTAAAACTATTCGCCTCTCTTGCAAAGGTCGCGCGCGAAAATATTGGTGGTGAAATAAAAACGTACCCATTAGATGTTGGCGACACGATTCCCGACATCATTAAAAAGGCAAATCTTAGCCATAAAAACCTTCATCTCATCATACTCAACGGTACATATGTAGATAAAGACAAGCGAGCTCAAACTGTTTTATGTGACGGCGATGTGCTCGCATGCTGGCCTCCTGTAGTTGGTGGCTAACAAAGAAAATGCCCTCCTTTCACAACGCGCTTGCTATCCTAGGGTGTTATTGAGAAAATACGTCATTAATAGCCAACAAATGAAAAATCAATCATGAACAACAGAACCGCAACGGTTACTCGTGATACCTTAGAGACGCAAATTACCGTCACTGTTAATCTCGATGGCACGGGTAAAACCAACTTCTCAACTGGCATTCCGTTTCTTGAGCACATGCTAGATCAAATTGCTCGTCACGGCATGTTCGATTTAGACATCAAGGCTAAAGGCGATTTACACATCGACGCTCATCACACGGTTGAAGATCTAGGCATCACGCTTGGTAAAGCGGTCAATGATGCACTGGGTGAACGCAAAGGAATATATCGTTATGGACATGCCTACGTACCATTAGACGAAGCATTGTCACGCGTTGTAATTGACTTTTCAGGCCGTCCTGGACTTGTTTATGACGTAGAATTCCCACGCGCAAGAATTGGTAGTTTCGATGCCGACTTATTTCGTGAATTCTTCCAAGGCTTTGTAAATCACGCCAATATCACTCTGCATATCGATAACTTGAAAGGCGTTAATGCACATCACGTTGCTGAAACCATTTTCAAAGCATTTGGCCGCGCCTTACGTTTTTCTCTCGAAAGAGACACTCGAATGGAAGGCATTACCCCTTCTACCAAAGGCTGCTTGTAACATTTAAACGAGAAATCACATTATGGCCACCGTTGCCGTTATAGATTATGGAATGGGGAACTTACACTCTATTTCAAAAGCACTCAAAAGCGTCTCCCCTGATTCAGACGTTGTCATTTCTGCTGATCGAGACACAATACTGTCTGCTGACCATATTGTGTTTCCTGGCGTTGGTGCGATTCGCGATTGCATGTCTGCTATAAAATCCAAAGGGCTAGACGAAACGATTAAACAAGCATCAAAAAATAAACCCATCCTTGCGATCTGTATTGGAATGCAAGCACTATTGGAGCACAGTGATGAAAACGGTGGCGTTGAATGCTTAGGATTGATACCTGGAAATGTTATTAAGTTTCCATCAAACTCAACTGACGATCAAAATAATAAGTTAAAAATTCCACATATGGGATGGAATAATGTTAATTATTTATATAAAAACCCACTTTTTAATAAAATTAGTCAAAATGAGCGTTTTTATTTCGTGCACAGCTACCACGCATCAAAAGTGGAGAATAAATACATAAATGCCACGTCAGAATACCCAGAAACTTTCCCTAGTGCGCTAAAGTGGAATAATATCTTGGCCGTACAGTTTCATCCGGAAAAAAGTCACGGCGCAGGCTTACAATTACTTAAAAATTTTTTAAACTGGGATGGAAAATCCTAACCACAGGAATATATAACGATGATTCTTATACCCGCTATTGATTTAAAAGAAGGTAAATGCGTCCGCTTACGCCAAGGCCGCATGGAAGATGAAACTATTTTTTCGGATAACCCAGTAGAAGTTGCAACACGCTGGGTAAACGAAGGTGCCAAGCGCTTGCACCTTGTTGATCTTGACGGCGCCTTTGCAGGCAAGCCCGTTAACGCTAACGTTGTACATGATATTGCCGAAGCTCATCCCGACTTAATTATTCAAGTTGGCGGCGGCATTCGTGATGAAGATACTATTCAAACCTATTTAAACGCAGGTGTTCAATACGTTATTATTGGGACAAAAGCAGTTAACGCGCCACATTTTGTTAGCGATGTTTGCGCCGAGTTCCCTGGCCATATTATCGTTGGGCTAGATGCAAAAGACGGCAAGGTTGCCATCGATGGTTGGTCCAAATTATCTAAGCACGACATCATCGACCTGGCACAGCATTTTGAAAACGACGGCGTTGACTCCATTATTTATACAGACATCGGACGCGACGGCATGATGAAAGGCGTCAATGTTGAAGCGACAGCAAAACTAGCCAGAGCGATCTCTATTCCAGTGATTGCCTCAGGCGGGATCACTACCATAGAAGATATCAAAGAACTTGGCAACGTGTCTGATGACGGCATCATGGGCGCAATAACAGGCCGTGCAATCTATGAAGGAACACTTGATTTTGCAGAAGGCGAAAAACTAGCGGAATCTTACCCTTAACATGGGGCTCGCTAAACGCATCATTCCTTGCTTAGACGTTGATAACGGTCGCGTTGTTAAAGGCGTGCAGTTCGTTGATATTCGTGATGCTGGAGACCCAGTTGAAATTGCCAGACGGTATGACCGCGAAGGCGCCGATGAAATTACCTTTCTTGATATTACCGCCACATCAGACAATCGCGAAACAATGGTCCATGTCGTTGAGCAAGTGGCCGGTGAAGTATTTATCCCCCTCACTGTTGGTGGCGGAATTAGGGAATTAGCCGATATTAGTCGTATGTTAAAAGCAGGAGCCGACAAAGTAGGCATTAATAGTGCCGCTATCTTTAATCCTGAATTTGTAAAAGAAGCGGCCGACCGATTTGGCTCGCAATGCATTGTCGTGGCCATCGATGCAAAGTGCGTCAGCGCAAACGGCAAACCCAAACGTTGGGAAATCTTTACTCACGGCGGTCGAAAAGAAACCGGCATTGATGCCATTGAATGGGCAAAAAAGATGGTCAGCTATGGTGCCGGAGAAATCTTACTCACCAGCATGGATCGAGACGGCACCAAAATTGGCTTTGATCTTGAATTAACCAGCGCTATTAGCGATGCCGTCGATGTCCCTGTCATTGCTTCAGGTGGCGTCGGCACCTTAGATCATTTAGTCGACGGCGTGACCAAAGGAAAAGCCGATGCAGTGCTGGCAGCGAGTATTTTCCACTTTGCAGAGTACACCATTGGTGAAGCCAAACAACATATGCAAGACCATGGCATCGAGGTACGTTTATGAGCGCATGGCTAAACGAAATACGCTGGAACGAACAAGGCCTTGCGCCCGCTATTGCCCAAGATGATGACAGCGGCAAAATCCTAATGGTTGCTTGGATGAACAAAGAAGCACTGCAACTAACCGTAGACACTGGACATGCTGTTTATTGGTCCCGTTCGCGCAAAAAACTCTGGCATAAAGGTGAAGAGTCCGGTCACCAGCAAACCATCAAAGATATTCGTTTAGACTGTGATGAGGACGTTATTTTATTATCTGTTGAACAAAAAGGCGGCATTGCCTGTCATACTGGTCGTGAACGGTGTTTTTATCGCCACCTTAAAAATGGCGAATGGGTAAGCACCGAGCCTGTCTTAAAAGACCCTAAGAGCATCTATTCAACATGAACGACACCCTAAAACAATTAGACGCCGTTTTACAGCAGCGCAAGCAAGAAGACCCTAACTCATCTTATGTTGCCAGCCTTTACGACAAAGGCCTAGACACCATCTTAAAAAAAATTGGCGAAGAAGCGACCGAAACCGTTATTGCTGCCAAATCAGGCGACAAACAACAAATTATTTATGAAACTGCCGACCTCTGGTTTCACACCCTAGTGCTGCTTGCTCAACAAGGTTTAAGTGCTGACGATGTACTAAAAGAACTACAACGCCGCTTCGGCTTATCTGGCTTAGATGAAAAAGCCAGCAGAACCAAGTAGAATACAAGTACTTACACCACTATCTAAGAGGTTCCCATGGCCGGCATTGGTATTTGGCAGTTAATTATTATTCTTGTTATCGTTCTTTTATTATTTGGCACGAAACGTTTAAAAAACCTAGGCGGTGACTTAGGCGGTGCCGTTAAAGGCTTTAAAGGTGCTATGAAAGAAGGGGACAAGCTCATCAAAGATGAACAAGCGCCAGCTTCTAACGACAGCACAAAACAATAGGTTAACTCCTTGGTTTAACCTAATTGTTGACACCCACCTTGTTACGTCAACAATGAACACCCTTTTATTCATTTTAATCCTGATTATGTCATCAACCAGCGCTGCTAAATCCATTCACCTTAAGGCCTGCCCCAACAAGCCTAACTGTGTGTCTAGCCAAGCCAATGATGAACACGCCATCGTGCCTTTTATCCTAACAAAAGCACCATTAATCAATATGAAGCAGGTCGCGACACTCGTTAGCCAAGTTGGCGCGCGAACGAACATTAGTCATGAAGATGATAAGCTACACGCAGAATTCACCAGTCGTGTTTTTGGATTTGTGGACGACCTAGATTTAATTATCGACAACAACACCATTCATGTGCGTTCCGCGTCAAGAACCGGGCATTACGATTTTGGCGTTAACAGGCGCCGAGTTGAAAAACTTCGCTCCATTTTAAAAGAACAAGGAATCATCCAATGATGCCATTAGCCGCACCCCTCTCGTCCTATCCTAAATATTGGGCAGAATGCTATGGTATCGCGCCATTTTTACCAACCACTCGCGCCGAGATGGATACGCTAGGATGGGACAGCTGCGACATCATTATCGTCACCGGCGATGCCTATGTTGACCACCCTAGCTTCGGTATGGCGGTTATAGGTCGATTGCTTGAAAAACAAGGCTTCCGCGTTGGCATTATTGACCAACCCAATTGGCAAAGCGCTGATGATTTTGCTGAGCTAGGCAAGCCCAATTTATTTTTTGGTATCGCCGCCGGCAATATGGACTCAATGATTAACCGTTACACAGCAGATAAACGTGCGCGTTCAGACGATGCCTATACGCCAAACGATAAAGCTGGCCACCGGCCAGACCGCGCCGTCATCGTATACACCCAACGTTGCAAAGAAGCATTTCCAGACTCACCTATTATCGTTGGTAGCATAGAAGCTAGCCTGCGCCGCATTGCACACTACGATTACTGGGACGATGAAGTCAGACGCTCAATATTAGTCGATTCACAAGCCGATATGTTGCTATATGGCAATGCCGAGCGCGCCATAACGGAACTAGCCAACCGCCTGTCCATGAATGAACCCATCGCCAATATTACCGATATTCGCGGCACCGCCTTTGTACGTAATACACTGCCCGATGGTTGGACACTAATTGACTCAACCCGTGTAGATAGGCCCGGAAAAGTTGAGCAGCACACCAACCCTTACCAAACTGATGAAGAACGGGCTGCGGCCACCGGCGGCAAATGCCAAATAAGTAACGCGCCAGATGCTAACGATGGCAGCCAAGTCGTCTCACTCAAATTCTTACCTAAACACAGTAAAACAGACCGTTCAAAAACGGTTATTCGCTTACCGTCATATAAAAAAGTAAAAAGCGACCCTGTTTTATATGCGCACGCTTCAAGGGTTTTACATTTAGAAACCAACCCTGGCAATGCCCGCGCTCTTGTTCAGGAGAATGACGGCAAAGATGTTTGGCTAACACCGCCACCCATTCCTTTATCCACTGATGAAATGGACGAAGTATTTGGCTTGCCTTATCAACGTGTACCACACCCTAAGTACGAAGGGCGGCCCATTCCGGCCTACGAGATGATTCGTTTCTCGATTAATATCATGCGTGGTTGTTTTGGCGGCTGCACATTTTGTTCGATTACTGAACATGAAGGCCGCATCATTCAAAATCGATCTGAACAATCTATTTTGCAGGAGATAGAAGACATTCGAGACAAAACACCGGGATTTACCGGCACAATTTCAGATCTTGGCGGTCCTACAGCAAATATGTATCGCCTTGCCTGTAAAGACCCAAAAATTGAAGCGGCTTGCCGATTGCCTTCCTGTGTTTACCCTGGTATTTGCGAAAACCTAAATACCGATCATGACCCATTAATCAAACTGTATAAGAAAGCGCGTAAAATTAAGGGTGTAAAACGCATTTTAATTGCCTCGGGCTTGCGTTATGACCTCGCAGTTGAATCCCCTGAATATGTTGAAGAGCTCGTCACCCACCATGTAGGTGGTTATCTAAAGATAGCACCTGAACATACCGAGCAAGCGCCTTTATCTAAAATGATGAAGCCAGGCATTGGCAGCTACGACCGGTTTAAGGCTATGTTCGAGAAATTCACCAAAAAAGCCGGGAAAAAACAGTACCTCATCCCCTACTTTATCGCTGCCCACCCCGGCACCGAAGATAGTGACATGGTTAACCTGGCTCTTTGGTTAAAGAAAAACAATTTTCAAGCGGACCAAGTACAAACCTTCTACCCTTCACCCATGGCCACTGCCACCACGATGTACCATACGGGTAGAAACCCACTCAAAGGTCTTAATTACAAAAGTGAGCGCATCAACACTGTTAAGTCGCTAGAACAACGCCGTTTACACAAAGCGTTATTACGCTATCACGACAGCGGAAATTGGAAAGTTATTAAAGACCTGCTTTTAAAAATGGGCAAAAAAAGCTTGATTGGCGATGGGCCAAACTGCTTAATTCCTGCAAGCCCTCCGAGCAAACATTCTCGTCAGCACCCACGAGGCAAACCTTTTTTAACGAAGCATACTAAAGCCGGTTACACACCGTCTAAACGAAAAAAATAAGGCAGATAGTTCTTACCCGTACAATTTTTTTCACGATAGCATTAGATAAAACAGCTCTACTTTATAACGGCTATGCATTTTAAAAATTATCACGTATTATCCTTTTAACATTTTAAAACTCCCTGGAACACATCCATGAAAATACAAAACGCATCTAATACATCTTTACTTATCGCACTCTGCATCATGGTATTTAGCGGTAACGCCTTGGCCAACTGCACTATGGATAAGATTGACCAATACCTCAGCAAAGGTTTTACCCATGCGCAAGTAGTTACTATGTGCGCCGGGTCCTCTGCTGCACCCGTATCTTCTGAAGCTATCCAACAACAAATTCAATTAGAAGTTCAAAAACAAGTAGGCACTCAGGTTAATCAAAAAGTTGACCAACGCGTTAAACAACAAATGCAGCATGTACAACAAACTGGCCAAATGCCGACCTCTGCCAGTCTTGACCAACTTTATTTTGCAACTGTTCTAAAAGGAACACCTGTAAATTTAGAAGAAGACAGTTTAAGTTACGAAACAAGAGAGTGTGTTGAGTATGGTGAAATTGACATTACTCAATTACGCGATAAAGCCTGCCTACCCACACGCATTACTATCTTTTTTGATGGCCTAAGAGTCATTAGCGCTCAAAAGGCAATCCCACTCATCCGGGAACATGAACTTATTGTTCAAGGAAATATTACTCGTGAATACCTTGATACTTCTCGTTTAGACAAATACAAAATGAGAGAAGTAGATAAGCAACTACCACTACAAATAAGCCGGTTTAATATACCTGTTAACGATGGTATTGACCCAAAAAAGGTACAAGCTAGGCTAAACCGGTTCATTAATTAACCGAGCCAGTACTTCACTAGTGCGTCTGCAAAACAACTTGTTATAGCCTTTTAGCATAACTTCACAATATTTTTATAACAAAAACGTTTGTAACCAGCGTTCTTCCTGTAGACAAGCTTTTAATATCTGCTATTATCTTTATATCCACAATAAAGTGGCGTATTTACAACATGACCGTTTCTTAAGTCACGTTGTTGTAAAAATAATAACTAAATTAAAATGGGAAGAAAAATGAAAAAACTTATTTTAGCAGCAACTGTAGCCGCTGTATTAGCACCTGCAGCAGTAATAGCTGACTCAAAAGTATACGGTAACTTCCGTGGCTCTGTTATTTCATCCGAACAAGGTGGAGTAAACGACAAAACTGAAACACAATTTGTTAACAACGCGTCTCGTGTTGGTGTAAAAGGCGAATACGGTACAGAAGGTGGCTTAACAGGCTTTTACAACCTTCAATTAGGCGCAGATAACGACGGAACAACTACCTCAGGAACAACTACTCGTTTCTTCTTTGCAGGTGTAAAAGGCAACTTCGGTAAAGTTATGGCAGGCCGCTTTTCATCTCCATATAAAATGGCCGGTTTAAAAACAGACCCTTTTTATGACACCTCTGCTGGTTCAGCTAACGGTGGTTCAAACCACGGTTACTCTAACTTGACAAATGGGTGGCTTAGTAATGGTGTCGCTTACATTAGTCCTAAAATCATGGGTGCCATTACTCTAAACGCTGCAATCTTTTTAGATGATGATGACAACGCAAGCAACGGTGCACTAAACGCTGGTGAAGACCCTCTTGTAATTGGTGCTACATATAGTGCTGGCGGGATTTCAGCTTCTGTACAACACTTTATGGATGCTGATGGCGTTGATGGTGATGCAACACGCGTAACAGCCGCTTTCAAAACCGGCCCTTTCGGTATCGCTGCTTCGTATGAAGATCACGATACAGATGCTGAGTTTATTGCAATCTCTGGCACTTACCAAATGTCTGACAACACAAAGTTTGCAATTGCATACGGCGATGTTGAAGATGCATCTGCAAACCAAGGCGCTGTTACTGCTGGTTTTAACACGAACGGCGAAAGTATCACTGCTGGTGTGTTTCAAAAAATTGCACCTAAAACAACAATCACTTTAATCTATAGTGATGTAGATGCAAACACAGATTTTGTTGGTGACACCTCTACGGATCGTAAAACAATTGCTCTAGGTATTATCCAAACTTTCTAAGTTATTTAGAAACGTTTTGAAATATAAGAAGCCGGTCTTTTGACCGGCTTTTTTTATATTTCAAAACCATCATTACTATCAACGCAACTCTATATAATAATTTTAAATGCATAAGAGGGTTGTAAAGATGTTTAGACACACACTATTAATTTTATTTGCTTTTATTTTTTCATCTGGACCAACCTTAGCCACAGATGATTTTTATGCGCCTGGCTCATTTGCAGATAGCATATTTGGTGACACTCTCCAAAGAAATGAACTTGCCCTAATTGGCTGGGCCAGTAGCACTTTGGTTTTTAATGACGATGGAACAGATGGCATTTTGCCCAATGGCGCACTATCCAGTGACGAGGGTTTCCACCTAAATCAGTTAGCTCTGATGTTTTGTAAAGGTGATGGTTGCTTGCCCAGCACAAAATTCAGCCCTAAGCACAACTTACTCAGCCGCATCACCCCTACACCTGCTCCCAGAAGTGAAGAGATTGATATAGGGTTTAATATTTTAGCTATTTACGGCACCGATTCTCAATTTCTGCGCGTTAGCGGCTTCGATGATTTTGACTTTGATGATAACCATGACGAAAAATTATCAATCCCACAATGGTATTTGGATGTTTACCTACCCTACTTTGATGGCATGAATATAATGGTCGGTAGTTTTATGTCTCCCTTAGCACGAGAAATTGGCTACCCCTTTGCTCCACCTCGTTGGTTTGCCACCGCTTCATACGAACTACTATTTTCCCCAGTAAAACACGTCGGTGTGTTGACCTCTATTAAACTACCTACTAGCCGTGATTTTGGCCTTTTAAGTATTGAAGGCGGTATTACCACAGGTTGGAACAGTTTTGATAACCGCAACGGTGACTTATTCTATTTGGCAGGCTTGCGCTATAGAACACCCAACATGCAAACCGGTATAGACATTGAATTGATGTATGGCAATGGCGCAGATGACTTTGGGGAAGCGCCCGCAAAAGGCGGTTCACAATTTTTTGCCCTAAGCAGTACAGACAAAGACCTTAACCGCTTCGCTGGCAATATCACCTTAATGCACCAATTTTCCCCAAAACTTGAAGGAATACTTGAGCTATTCTACGGTTCTCAAGAAGCGGGAGACATTCAACCAGCGCCACAGTTTATTATTGAAGATGCCGAGTGGTACGGTTCATTTGTCGCCTTGCGTTACCAACTCAATCCTAATTTGCATCTCAATACACGCGCTGAATGGGTCAAAGACAAAGTAGGTGCCAATGTTCAATTTGCTGGGTCACCCGGTGAGGTTTATGCTTTAACAACTAATTTAGATTGGCAAATCAACCCTTACTTCAATATCATCCCCGAATTAAAATACGATAGATATGATGGTAATGGCCTACCCTTATTTGCCAACAAAACAGAGAATAGCCAATTGTTAGCACTAGTTAACCTTGTATTTAAATTTTGAACCAACAGTTAAATTTAAAACGTCTCTTTTTATTCGTCGGCCCACTACTCGCGACACTCACTTTTTATTGGCTAAATACTAGCCTGACAAGCAACATAGCCATTACTGCGGCTGTTGCTGTGTGGTGTGTTATTTGGTGGATTTTCGAACCCGTCCCTATCCCCATCACCTCTTTATTACCTTTAGCGATTTTTCCATTGACCGGCGTATTAACAGCTGACCAAGTCGCTGCGTCTTATGGGAATAAACTGGTACTGTTATTATTAGGCGGCTTTTTACTGTCTACCGCTATCGCACATTGTGGCGCGCACCGTCGCTTAGCCCTAACGATGGTTCATTGGTTCGGTAATGACAATCCAAAGCGCCTTGTTTTAGGCTTTATGGTGGCCTCTGCTACCTTAAGTATGTGGATTTCCAATACCGCAGCCACATTGATGCTATTACCCGTTGCACTTGCCGTTATCGACAGTACAGATAATAAAAAACTCGCCTTACCCCTTTTACTCGGCCTAGCGTACTCTGCCAGCGTCGGTGGCATGAGCACACCCATTGGCACACCACCCAATCTTGTGTTTATGCAAGTATATGAAGAAAACATCGGGCTACAAATCAGTTTTAGCCAATGGATGAGCTGGGCATTGCCTATAGTCATACTGTTTATCCCGATTATTTGGCTTTGGCTCACCCGAAAGCTCGACAATAAAGGGCATTTACACTTACCAAAAGTAGGCAAGTGGAGCACCCATGAAATTCGCGTCACCATCATATTCGGTATAACCGCTTTACTGTGGATAACTCGCCGAGAACCTTTTGGTGGCTGGAGTGGTTGGTTAAACTTACCGCACGCAAATGATGCATCGGTTGCGTTGCTCGCCGTTATTGCTTTATTCGTTCTACCTAATGGCAACAATCAAAAATTGCTTGATTGGAAAACCGCGCAACAAATCCCTTGGGGTATTTTATTATTGTTTAGTGGCGGCATTTGTCTCGCTAAAGCCTTTGTTATCTCCGGCCTCAGCACCCAACTGGGCGAACAACTATCCGCTGTTACTGCATTTAGTATTATCGGCATGATGGCGGTTATTGCGCTAGCCGTTACCTTTATGACTGAAGCCACCAGCAATACCGCTACCACTGCCATGCTGATGCCTGTATTAGCGGCAACCGCGATTAATGCCGACATTGACCCACTATTGCTAATGATTCCGGCTACCTTTAGCGCCAGCTGTGCATTTATGTTGCCCGTCGCTACAGCACCTAACACTATTGTCTTTAGTAGTGGGCACGTGCATAGTAAGCAAATGGCTAAAGAAGGGATTATCCTAAACTTAATTGGAACAGTCTTAATTTCTTGCTTATGCTGGTTACTGCTACAAAGTTAACTAACGAAGATCTGCGTTAATTAAAAAAGCCTTTGCTCTGACTGAACAAAGGCTTTTAGTATTATTTTGCTGCGGCAAGTGCCTGTTCAATATCAGCAATAATGTCGTCTATGTGCTCTATGCCTACAGACAACCTAATCATGTCTTCACTAACGCCCACTTTCGCCAACTCTTCTGGGCTTAATTGACGGTGTGTTGTTGATGCTGGATGGCATGCTAATGATTTTGCATCGCCGATGTTCACCAGACGTAGAATCAGTTGCAGCGCATCAATAAATTTACCACCCGCTTCAGCGCCACCTTTAATACCAAAACTAATAATACCCGATGCCTTACCACCGCATATTCTTTGGCAAGTGTCATAGTCGGGGCTACTGCTTAAGCCAGCATAATTAACCCATTCAACCTGGGATTTCTTCTTAAGGTATTCAGCCACTTTCTCGGTGTTTTCACAATGGCGTTCCATTCGTAATGCCAATGTTTCAAGCCCTTGCATAAGCAAAAAAGCACTATGCGCAGCCAATGCAGACCCTGTATTACGTAACGGCACAACACGGCAACGCCCAATAAAAGCCGCGGGGCCTAATGCTTCTGTATACACAACACCATGATAGGAAGGGTCTGGTTCATTCAACATTGGGAAACGTTCTTTGTTTGCAGCCCAATCAAATTTACCTGAATCAACAATCATTCCGCCAATCGTTGTTCAATGCCCGCCGATATATTTTGTTAACGAATGAATAACAATGTCTGCGCCGTGCTCAATAGGGCGACACAAAATAGGCGTCGCCACCGTATTATCAACAATCAGCGGCACGCCATGGCGATGTGCAATTTCGGCCAGTTTAACAAGGTCCACCACGTTGCCACCTGGGTTACCGATAGATTCACAAAACACCGCACTGGTTTTATCATCAATCAAACTCTCCAACGCATCAAAATCATCATATGACGCAAAACGTGTTTCAACACCCTGTTGTGGCAACGTATGCGCGAAGAAATTATAGGTTCCACCATATAACTGGCTGGTACTAACAATGTTTCTACCCACACTGGTAATACACTGAATTGCATAGGTGATCGCTGCCATTCCTGACGATAGCGCTAGCCCTGCAATACCACCTTCCATTTCAGCCACACGCTGCTCAAGCACCGCATTGGTTGGATTCATGATGCGCGAATAAATATTACCCGGTACTTTTAAATCGAATAGGTCCGCACCATGCTGAGTGCTGTCAAAGGTATACGATGTAGTTTGATAAATTGGCGTAGTAGCCGCATTAGTGGTTGGGTCTGTTTCATAGCCACTATGAAGTGCGATTGTTTCTAATTTCATTTAATCTCCTATGTCATTTTTTTAAAGTAGTTCTTGTACATGGGCTTATTTTTACAGCTAATGCTGTCAAGCCGGAGTAAGCATATAAGCTATATCAGCACATGTCCAGAATACAAACAGCTACTACTAAACGCGATAATTCTAATGCCAATAATTGATAAGTATCGACGACTTGCAGCTATAAGCCCGAAAATGATTCAATCGACATAAAAACCAAACGCCGCCTTAACTAACAATATGCACCAAATACTTTATACCCTTTAGGTATAATTAAGCGATACAAAAAAACCCTAAATAGATATGAAAAGGACGACTCAAGCCTTGCTTCATTTACCTCCGGCTAGCAATAACCATAATGATTAACACCATTTGGGTAGATGCAGATGCATGTCCAGTTGCCATAAAAGAGATGTTATTTCGTGCTGCTGAGCGGGCAAAAATTCAGACAACGTTAATAGCCAATCAAGTCATTCGCATTCCACCTTCTGCTTTTATTTCTTTTGTTCGCGTATCGCAAGGGTTTGATGAGGCTGATAATGAAATAGTTAAACGCATGCAAGCTGGCGATTTGGTTATCACCGGGGACATCCCTTTGGCCGCAGATGTCATTGAAAAAGATGGCGTAGCACTTAACCCTCGTGGTGAGTTGTATACAAAAGAAAACATAAAAGACCGACTCGCCATGCGCGATTTTATGGAAACCATGCGCTCAAGTGGACTAGAAGTAGGCGGCGGGCCTCCACCACTCAACAATACCGACAAACAAAACTTTGCAAATCAACTGGATAGGCTTCTCTCGCAGCGCTGATTGTTGGCGTATAATTGCGGCCACTTACAAAGAGGAAAGCCAATGCCTAAAGCTAGCGATTTAAAGTGTGGGATGATTGTTGAAGTTAACGATGAACCTTATTCCGTTAAACATATCGATGTTCGAAATCCATCATCTCGTGGCGCGGCGACTCTTTACAAAGTTCGCTTTAACCACTTAAAAACCAAACAAAAACGTGACGAAACGTTAAAGGGTGATGACTTCTTAAAAGATCTGGATTGTGAAAAAGCCAATCTACAGTTTTCGTATAAAGATGACACTAGCTACACCTTTATGAACTTAGATACCTACGATCAATACACCGTTGATACTGAAGACATTGAAGAACAAGCAAAGTATTTAAGTGAAGGCATCGACAGTTTAGTGGGTATTTTATTGGACGAGGCACTCGTTGCCATTGAATTACCCGCCACCATCAGTTTACAAATTGTAGAAACAGCGCCTGGCCTAAAAGGTGCCTCTGCAACATCACGCACAAAACCCGCCACATTAACAACCGGATTAGAAATACAAGTGCCTGAATACATCGACAACGATGAAGTCATTAAAATCAACACCAGCACGGGCAAATTCATGTCACGTGGCTAAGGAAAACAATATGAATGATATTGAACAATTACGTGAAACCCTAACCACCCTTAAATTTAGTGAGGTCATGGCGATTATTGATGCCTTATACAACTTCAGACCCACTGAGTTTACGAATGGCGGCACACATAATGAGGCTGACCAAAACAACGGCTCGTGCAAATTGTTTGCTTTTGCTCAGTTAAATGAATTTACAGAACCACAAACGCTGGCGTTATTTGCTGAATATTACCGCGATGTGTTGGCCACGCCCAATGGCGTTGATCACCAAAATATTCGTCACTTTATGATGACTGGCTGGTCTGGAATATCGTTCAGTGAATTGCCATTAACACCAAAATCATAAATCACCCACCTATGTCATCCAAGCCATTCAGCTCTTTACCCATTGCCCCCGCGCAAGTTAAAAACTTAAACTCGCTCGGCTATAAAAACATGACGCCGATTCAGGCAGAGAGTCTGCCTCATGTACTTAAAGGCAAAGACATTATTGCCCAAGCTAAAACCGGTAGCGGTAAAACAGTCGCGTTTAGTGTGGGGTTACTCGACAAAATAAACCCTCGTTTCTTTGGCGCACAAGCACTCATCATTTGCCCCACAAGGGAACTGGCCGATCAAGTTGGCAAAGAGGTTCGTAAGCTAGCGCGTAGTGTGCCTAACATTAAATTGGTCCTACTATGCGGCGGCAAACCATTCGGCCCTCAGGTTGGTTCGCTCGAACACGGCGCGCACATTGTTGTTGGCACACCTGGTCGAATTCAAGATCACTTGAAAAAAAGAACGCTAAACATCAGCCAACTTAAAACATTAGTGCTTGATGAAGCAGATAGAATGCTAGACATGGGTTTTGCTGATGTCATGCAGGACATTATTAGCGCCACGCCATCATCACGACAAACGTTATTATTTTCTGCCACCTATCCTGATGATATTTTAGCGATGAGCCGTAAAATTCAACGTAACCCGATGAACATTACCGTTGAGTCAACACACGAAGAAAATGTTATTGAGCAACTATTTTATCAAGTAAAAAAACACGAACGCAATAACGCCTTATTGGCCTTGTTCGAGCATTACCAACCGACAACAGCTATTGTGTTTTGTCACACTAAAGCACAGTGCCGGGACGTGGCTGAGTTACTTCATGAACACAATATCGAATCCTTAGCGATACACGGTGACCTTGAACAACGTGAGCGTGACCAAGTACTGGTGCGCTTTGCTAACAACAGTTGTTCTGTTCTGGTTGCGACTGACGTTGCCGCACGGGGGTTAGATATTAAGGCCATTGATTTAGTCATCAATTACGAATTACCACGTGACCCTGAAATATATATTCACCGCATTGGCAGAACTGGCAGAGCTGGTGAAAAAGGCCTTGCGATGAGCCTGTTCGCAGAACACGAGCAGATACGAGTAAAAGGCATCGAAGCCTTTCAAGATAAACCCTGTTTAATTGATAGCCCCGAGTCACTGGATCGCAATTCAACCTATAAACTATACCCACCGATGACCACGATACAATTGGATGGTGGCCGCAAAGACAAAGTTCGCCCTGGTGATATTTTAGGTGCACTAACTGGCGATGCTGGCCTAGAAGGTAAACAGATTGGCAAGATAGATATCTTTGATCGTTCAAGTTATGTTGCACTAGAACACGCAGCCGTTCGGCAAGCATTAAATTATTTAGCCAACGGAAAAGTTAAAGGGCGCGCAGCCAAAGCAAGAAAGGTCCAGTAAGGATAGTGGCTATAAAACGCTATGACATCTCACTTTAATGCCTAACATATTGAACCAACAATCTATTTTAAGCCCACTTCAATACCCTGTTTTCAGGGCGATGTGGATAGCCATGACCATTTCCAATATCGGCACTTGGATGAATGAAGTGGGTGTCACTTGGTTAATGGCGACGATGCCTACATCGCACCTAACAATAGCGTTAATTCAAACAGCCATTTCATTACCTTTTTTATTGCTCGCATACCCCTCAGGCACATTAGCCGATTTAGTTGATAAGCGGCGGATGTTACTCATCATTCATTTCGCTATGTTGCTGATTGCTATCGGTCTTGCGGTTTATTCATATTACGACTTGTTAACACCCTATTTATTACTGTTATTTGTCTTTTTATTGGGTATCGGCAATGCGATGATGCGCCCTGCTTGGTCTGCCAGCGTGCCTACTTTCTCACCCATAGAACAACTGCCTAACGCGGTCACTTTAAATACCTTAAGCACCAATATTACCCGAGCCATTGGCCCCGCTATCGGCGGTGTTATCATTTATTTATCTGGGCCTACTGCTATTTTTTGCGTTAATGCTTTGTCTTTTATCGCTTTAATTTTTGCCCTTTATCGTTGGAAACCGGAAAGTCCAAAAACCATATCAGCCCTGCCCGTTGAGCGGTTCTTTGGTGCTTTTAAATCGGGTATTCGATATGTACGAAATGTACAGGCATTACGTTCTGTATTGGTGCGCAGTTTTATGTTTTTCTTTTTCGCCAGCGCATCGTGGGCGCTGTTACCCATTGTGGTCATTCGTGAAATGGATATGGGCTCGCAAAGCTACGGGGTCGCCATGGCTGTTATTGGTATTGGCACTCTTTTAGGCGCTTATTTATTACCGAAGCTTCATCGCATCATGACACGGAATGGCATCATTATGATCGCGACAGTCACGTTAGCGTCTGCCTTACTGTTATTAGCCATATCGTCTAATAAAGTCACCTTGGCTATTACCCTAATCGCATTAGGTAATGCTTGGATATTTACTTTTTCATCCCTTATTTTGGCGGCTCAATTAGTCGTGCCAAATTGGGTACGCGCTCGCACCTTATCCATCGTTATGCTGACATTTGGTGGCAGTATGGGCTTTGGCAGTTTGCTCTGGGGCTATCTTTCAGATGCCTACAGCACGAGTTTGGCCTTAGGCATAGCCGCTATCGGGCTATTCTATTCCTTGTTGTTTAGCAAACGCTTTGCTATTGCTAACGATTCAGTTGACGTTAGCCCTTCAACTCAATGGCCAATGACCATCCCTGAAGATACTGTGGAAGCGGATAAAGGCCCTGTAATGGTAACTATTCAATATCAGATCGATGAAGACAGTATTGATACCTTTATAACATTGATGAATCAAATGAAGGTTATCCGAAAGAGGAATGGCGCGTATTTCTGGCAGCTGTTCCATGATGCGAATGATCACCAACTGTTTTCAGAGATGTATATGTCTGAATCTTGGCTTGAAGTGCTACGACAGCGACAACGAACAACAACCCCTGAATTATCTGTACGCGACCAAATAAGGGCCTTACATACTGGTGAAGAAGCCCCGACTATTTCCATCCAAATAGCGGGTAAAGCATAAGTTATGGCTGATTTAATACCGATGATACTGATTTTATCTGTGGGCACATTATGGCAGCACGTAGAACCTGGCGGAGTTAACACTCAACAGTTGCGAAAAGCACTGAGCGCATTAGTAGTAAATTTAATGGCACCCGCATTAATTCTCTACATTATGCTCACATCACCCTTAAAAGAAGAACTGTACCAAGTGCCGTTGACTGGCATTATGACCATTAGCTTAGCCTTAGCGATTAGCTTTGCATTTTTTTCAATTATGCTCCGTTATACACACATTAACCGTGCGCAAGCAGGCGCGTTAATTTTAGCAGCCAGTTTTGGTAATGGAATGGGTATCGCGATGCCTACCATTCAGGGCTTATATGGCGAACAAATGGCGAGTATCCCGCTCATCTACGATCTACTGGCAACCGTGCCATTTGTTTGGATTATTGCCGTGTTAATTGCCGCACATTTTGGTACGCGCGTTGCTGGTGGGCATTTGGGCCGTGAGTTATTACTCATGCCGCCCGTCTGGGCCATTGTTATAGCATTAGCCTTACGATACGTTCAGTGGGTTCCACCGGACTCTATCATTACAGCATTAAAAATGATGGGGTTAACCGCCATTCCGTTATTACTCTTGATGGTAGGTGTTAACTTTAAAATTACTAGCTGGCATTATGTATTGCTAGCAATACCTGCGTTAATTATTAAATTACTGATTAGTCCCGTTATTGCCATGGCTGCCTCTACCCCCATTGGCTTAGTAGGCGACACTCAAATTATCACGGCCATAACCGCCGCATCACCCGCTGTTATCGTTGGAATTGCCTTGGCAGAACGTTTCAAATTAGACTCCGCTCTATTTTGCACCGCTTTAACGCTTGGAACAATCGGCTATATTGTTTTGGCCCCCAACCTGTCAGCCATGCTAATAGCATTCACGTGACGCCAGCCACGTCCACCCAATGGCCCGGTATTTGGCTGAGTTTTTTAACCGGCGTGGTGGCGGCCATTGCGGTGACCAAAGCCAGCCCTGCATTATTGGCGATGCAACAAGAATTACAGCTCAGCATTATGCAAATTGGTTGGGTAATGTCTTCTGTTGCGGCAGGAACCGTTCTATTAGGCGTTTTTGCCGGTTCATTGTCTCGCCGTCATGGTCCCAAAAACATCTTACAATTCGCTTTAATCTTAATCTTTATATCTTCATCTTTCGGCCTCGTTATTGATTCACCTAACCAATTACTAGCCAGTCGAATTTTTGAAGGTATTGGCGTTATTTTAATTTCTGTTGCCGCTCCAACACTTATTTCTCATTTATCTAAACCTAGCGACATGGGCTTATCAATGGGCGTATGGGCGCTATGGATGCCTGTTGGTAGTGTTATGGTGTTTTTATTATCACCGTTGATATTGAAACATTTAAGTTGGCAATGGCTTTGGGCAGCACCTGCTGTTGCAGCCTTGCCCCTTTTATTCTTATTACGGTTTATACCCAATATAGAGCATCAGCTATCGAATCAACACAACAACGAAACACCTACTGGGAACACGGGCGCTATCTTACTGGCTTTAATTTTCGTCAGTTTTACTGGCATATTTTTCAGCCTCGTTACCTATTTGCCCGCCTATCTAGTCAATACCTACGCACTAACAAAAAGCAATGCGCTGTTAGTGACAACTATCCTACCCATCTTCATTATTCCTGGAAATTTAATCAGTGGTTTCCTTATTCATAGGGGCCTAACGCCCACACAAATGATGGCCTATCCTGCGCTAGCCATTACCATTATCTTTAGTCTCGCCTATAACCTTGAGTACTCTACATCTGCTGGTTTGGCTTTCTTGTCCAGCCTCGGGTTTTTCTTAGGTATGATTCCCACAGGAATTTTTGCCCAAGCGCCCCGCATGGCAAATAAACCATTTGATATTGGGCGTGTAATGGGTATTACAATTACTGGCCAAGGTGTTGGAATTTTATTAGCGCCACCACTGGCAGGTTATTTAATTGGTGAACAACAACAATGGAGCAACCTATATCCTTTACACCTATTGTTCGCTGTACTTATTATTTTATTGCTTAAACCGCTTGCAAACTATCAGCCAACTAAACAATAAACAAATTGCCTGTTACTCCGTATGTAATGCTTGAATTGGATCTAAATTAGATGCCTGAATTGCCGGCACGACCCCTGCCACAAGACCGATAAGTGCTGATACTGATAATGCTAACGCTAAGAAGTAAACGTTAAATGTAATTGGCAAACCAGGCAAAAAAACATGGAACAAACCGGTTATTAACAGCAATAGTAACAAACCCAACAACCCACCCATAACAGCTAACACAACTGCCTCGCCTAAAAACAAACGTAAGATGGCATTTTTTTCAGCACCAATCGCACGCAATAAGCCAATTTCTGCTGTTCGTTCCCTGACCGTCGTCGTCATAATCGCCAATATACCCACAGAGCCTACCAGTAGAGAAATACCGCCCAGTGCCGCTACTGACAAGGTCAATATATTCAGGATTTTACCCATCGACTCCAGCATGTCGTTTTGCGAAGTTAATGTCACATCTTCACGCCCATGCCGCTCTAACATCACTTTTTTAATCCGCTTTTCAATTACACCTAATGAGGTATTAGCTGAAAACACTACATCAACCTCCATTAAGGATTCGCGATTAAATAGCTGCAAACCTTTTTGCGCAGAAATATAAACAACATCATCCATATCAATACCCAACATTTGCCCTTTCTTTTCAACGGCGCCGATAATCCTAAACCGTTGCCCACCCACTCGTATCGTTTGACCCAGTGGGTTAGCATCACCAAATAACTCTTTACGCATGGTGTAACCTAAAACAGCTGTTGCACGAGAGTGCCCGACGCCACCCGAAAAGAAACGCCCTATCGCCACATTAAAGCCCCAAGCATCACTCATATCTGGCCCAACACCCAAAATAACGCCACTACGTTGAAGCTTACGGTACTCAATTGCTCCTGACCCTTGCACCACGGGCACGACCTTCTCTACGCCCGCTATCTTCCGCAATGCTGACGCATCGTTCAGTGTTAACGGCCTAACGGTAGACAACAAACCACCCGAACCATGTGTTTCTTTCAACCCCGGGTTTATCGCAATAATTCGCGTGCCAAATTGCGAAAAACTGTCCAGCACATATTGCTGAACCCCTTCGCCAATAGCCGTTAACAAGGTAACCGACATAATCCCGATAGCGATGCCCAACGCAGTTAGCACACTTCTTGAACGATGGCTAATAACCGCTTTTAATACCCATTGGCTACTATCGAGCAACTTCATGCTTGGCCCTTTTGTTGTTTACCCTGCAAGGCTTCCACCGGAGCAAGTGAGGCTGCTCTTTGTGCTGGTAGCCATGCAAACAATAAGGCAAGTAGCACGGCTAACAAAATAGACCCTAGTTGCGCCCACCACGGAGAATGGAATTGAATGTCATCAAAATAACTATTCGCCAGTAACAAGACGGTGTGGCTCACTAACAATCCAGATAATGCCGCCACGACAGCAATCAGTCCAGCTTCACTTAAAAATAACAACCGAACTGTGGCAGATGTCGCCCCTAGCGCCTTTAATAATCCAATTTCTTTAGTTCGTTGAGACACCGTAATAATCATCATATTCATGATTAAAATACCGGCCACTAGCATACTGATAGACGCTATACCCGTTACTGCATACGTCAGTGTATCCAATATTTTTTGTACTGAACTGAGCATCGCATCTTGCGAAATAACGGTGACATCTTCTTCACCTTCGTGCCGTTCTTTAATCAATGCGATGATTTTTGCTTTAATGTTGTTTAGCTCTTGATGCGAACGAACCTCCGTAAACATCCGAAATAAACCATCCTTATTGAATAAAGACTGGGCGTTAACAACAGGGATAATCATCACATCGTTCATATCAAAACCGAAACTGGTACCGCCTTCTTTTAAGATACCAATCACTCGAAAACGACTATCACCGGCTCTAACCCATTCCCCCAAGGCAGGTTTACTCGCAAACAATTCACGGCTCAACTTATTACCGATAACGCACACCGCTTCACCCTTGTTAAACGGTAAATCAGGCAATAAGCGCCCTTGCCCCACGTCCAAATGCCTTATGTCAAAGAATGAACGACTGCTGCCCATCATCAACACTTCACGCAGTTTACCTGCGTAAGACACCTCAATATTACCCAGCACTAGTGGCGCAACGGCTTTCACACCGGCCAACCGTGAAACGGCTTGTGCATCTTTAAGCGTTAATGGCCTTGGCGACTCACCTGTTAATGGCGGCATGCCGCCCTTCGTTTCTTTTTTGCCGGGTAAAGTGATTAATGTATTACGCCCCAATACATTAAATTCACTTAAGACATATGACTTTGCCCCCTCACCCAATGCCGTCAGTAAATTAACAGCGACCACACCAATGGCAATAGCCACCCACAATACAATGGTTCTAAAACGCTGCCGGCTTAATACCTGCGTTATAAACTTAACAATATCCGGCCAATACATAGTTATTAAGTAAGGCGCCCATCTAACATACGAAGCTGTCGTCTTGCTCTATCGCCCATCGCTTGGTCATGTGTAACAACGACTAACGTAATACCTTCTGCATTTAATGATTCAAGCAACGCTGTTACTTCGGCACCCGATGTTGAATCCAAGTTCCCTGTCGGTTCATCTGCTAATAAAATACTGGGCTTCATCACAATCGCACGGCCAATAGCAACCCGTTGCCGTTGACCGCCCGACAATTGATTTGGGCTGTGATGGGCGCGATCAACTAATGATAATTTTTCTAGAATTTCATCGACCGCTAATGTTCGTTGCTTCGCTGGAACCCCAGACAACATCATCGGCAATTCAATATTCTCTCTTGCGGTTAATCTTGATACTAAGTGATATGATTGAAATACAAAGCCAATTTTTTGGCTTCTAACATGCGTACGCTCGGCCTCGGTTAAATCAGATACATTGATATCATCTAATAAATACTGCCCTGCATTCGCCCTGTCTAATAAACCCAGAATATTCATTAACGTGGATTTGCCTGAGCCAGAAGGGCCCATCACAGCAACATATTCGCCGGTTTCAATAGTTAAAGACACATCGTCCAACGCATGAACAGTTTGATCGCCAATTTGAAACGATTTTTCTAAATGGCTTAATTCAATCATTCTTCTATCAGTACAGCCGCGCCATCAACTGCACCGTCCACATCTAGAGAAATAAGCACTTTATCACCATCCGACAAACCTTCTTTGATCTCAGTAAAACGCCAGTTACTAATGCCGGGTACAAATTTTTTCAACACCAATGTGCTTGTTACCGAATCAAATAGTAAAACACTATTGCCATCCGTCACAGTTTCAGTTGGTAAGCGCAACGTCTTTTTTTGTTGCTGAATAATCACATCAATATCCGCACTGTAGCCAATTAATAGCTTTTTTTGTTGCCCTGTGTCCAACAACTTAACATCAACCTCCACCGTTCTAGCTTGTTTTTCAAGCTCCTTCACATACGGTGCTATACGCGACACTTCACCGGCAAATGTTTCTCCACGAAAGGCATCCAGCGTCACGTTTACCTTCATTTCTTTTGCAATTTGAGCGGCTTCAACTTCATCAACTGGTGCGCTAATATACAAGCAATTATCAGCAATTAAATCAACGGCTGGTGGGGTCGCAACACCCGATGGAGAAGGCGTTATATATTCTCCCACCTCACCATTTATTTCCGCAATCACACCCGCAAACGGCGCGGTCAATTCTGTTTTTTCTAAAATAGCCGCCTGCAATGCCAATGTTGCTTTAGTACTATCAATAGTCGCCTTTGCTTTTTCACATCGCGCTGCCGACACAACCATTTGTGTGGTTGCGTTATCTAACCGGTCAACAGACACCAATTTTTTAGCGGCCAACCCTTTCAATCTTTTTTGTTCGCGTTTATTACGGTCAGCTAAACGGCATTGCTCAACAACTGCTAATGTTGAAGCTGTTACCTGGGCTTTAGCGCCTTCAAACCGAGCTTGTTGATCTTTGTTCCATAACTGAATAAGCACCTGATCTTTCTTAACATGATCACCTTCTGTTACATACAACTTGGCAATTTGCCCGCCAATTGGAAGCGATAGGCGTGACCGGTTACAGGCCTTTACCGTACCTGCTCGCGTATTCGATACCGTTAAATCTACAGTGCCTTGGCTAACAGAGGCCAACCGAACGTTAATAGGTGTTTCTTGATTAAATTGATAGCCTGCTAAAAGCAAAACCAACACAAGCAAAATAACCCAAAACCATTTATTCTTCAGCATCTCACCTTCCACCTTTTCATAATCAACTCTTTCAAGCGCTAGCATAGCATTCTGAATTTTATGTGCGTGAAACAAAACACGCCAAATGTGCGCTAATTGCCTTTTTTAGCGCGCTATTATGTGAATCTTTACTACACTTAATAGCACATAAACTAACGTGCATCTATGATACATATAATGAGTTTTATTGACCCTCAGCTGATGCCTGACCCGGTCTATATCAAACAATACGATTATTATTTAATCGTTCTATCTGTGTTTGTTGCCATTATTGGCGCTTATACAGCGTTTGGCATATCTGAAAGAATTCATTCCAGCAAACAAACTGCGCACCAACTTTTATGGGCAACCTTCGGCGCGCTAACAATGGGGACTGGTATCTGGGCCATGCACTTCATTGGCTCACTCGCCTTAAAACTACCTGTTCACATTACTTATGATTTGAACCTAACGCTTCTGTCAATCCTGCCGGCGTTTATTGCCAGTTTTGCGGTGTTATGGTTAATGACACACCGCCATTACACCACAAGTAAATTACTCCTATCCGGGCTCATCCTTGGTGCCGGCGTTGGTACCATGCACTATACGGGCATGGCTGCCATGCAAATGAATGCCAACATGGGTTATCTCAAGCCTATCTTTTTCTTATCGGTTGTTGTTGCCGTTATATTGGCGACCATCGCTTTAAGAATTTATTTCTCGGTTACGAATCACCAAAGCTACAAATTTCTTAACACGTCACAAATCATCAGCTCCATCATCATGGGCATTGCTATATCTGGCATGCACTTTACAGGCATGAAAGCCGTCGTTTACTGGCCTGTTGATGTAGCCATAACCGCTAATGCGGGTATCGAGTTCCCACACTTAACTATTCTCGTCGGCCTAGCAACGTTTCTAATCTTGGTTATTGGGCTGTTTTTACCTCTTATCCTTCGCTTAAAAGAACTCACCTTTGAATTGGAACAGCACCAAGAATCTCTGGTTATTTCAGCCGCCGCCTTTCAAACACACGATGCTATTGCCATTATTGACCAAAATAAACAAATTATTCGTGTTAATAGCGCATTTGTAGAACTTACTGGATACCAAGAAATCGACGTGCAATACAAGCCGCTTTCACACATTCAAGAAGAAGAAAAAGATGTGTCTCTTATTAATGAGTATTGGGCAGATGTTCAAGAAAAAGGTAAATGGACAGGTGAATTGTGGAAGCGTCGTAAAAATGGCGATGTATTTTTAAGCAAACACACCATTACAGCGGTAAAAAATGATGCTGACGAAACTAGCCACTACGTGGTCTTTTTCTCCGATATAACCAAAGAAAAACTCGCCGAACAAGAAGTTGAACAACTCGCCTACTTCGACCACCTAACAGAATTGCCTAATCGACGACTCCTTTATCAACGGCTTGAACGTGAACTGAGTGTCGCTAAACGTTATAACCGTACGGGGCTTTTATTGTTTTTGGATCTTGATCGCTTCAAACAAATCAACGACTCCTTAGGCCATTCTGCTGGTGATGACTTGTTATTACAAACCGCTATCAAACTTCAGTCCCTACTTCGAGACACAGATACAGCCGCTCGATTAGGCGGCGATGAGTTTGTTATTTTAATTAGCGCTCAAGATGATAATGAAGAGCAAGCCATATCAAAGGCCCGAAGCATTGCCAAAAAAGTCATCAATACCATCAATACACCCTACCTAGTAGACAACCAAGAACTGTTTGTTTCAACTAGCATCGGCATCACGCTGTTTCATGGCAAAAACCAAACCGCTGAAACCTTACTTAAACAAGCCGACACCGCCATGTACCAAGCCAAAGATGCTGGCCGTAACACGTTTTGCTTTTATGAAATTGACATGCAAGAAAATGTCGACATATCCCTGCTCACCGAAACCTGTTTAAGAACAGCCTTATCGAACAGTGAATTGTCACTCGCATTCCAACCGCAACTATCGGATACCGGCACTATAGTTGGTGCTGAAGCTCTATTACGCTGGGAAAATCCAGATCTTGGTAAAGTTAACCCGGCTGAATTTATACCCATGGCTGAAGAAACCGGCCTCATCCTACCCATAGGGCAATGGGTAATAGAGCAAACTTGCCAAACCATTAATAAACTAGATGAACAAGGGCTACGTTTACCCCACATCGCCGTCAACATCAGCGCGAAACAATTTCTACAGGCTGGTTTCGTTATTAACCTTATTAGTACTATTGAGAAATACAAGCTAACACCCGACCGCTTGATGTTAGAAATAACCGAGTCTGTTTTCATTAAACAAATGGAAGTCGCTCTAGAAAGTATGAATGCGCTTAAAATGAACGGCTTTAATCTATCTATTGATGACTTTGGTACCGGTTACTCCTCACTGTCTTACCTAAAACAACTGCCCTTTGATCAACTAAAAATTGACCAATCATTTACTCAGGGTGTATCCATACAAAAAAATGATCTGGCAATAGTAAAAGGCATCATCATGATGGCTGATGGTCTAGGCCTCAATATCATTGCCGAAGGTGCCGAAACAGAACTACAAATAACCATACTCAAACAACATGGGTGTGAACAATTCCAAGGGTACTTTTTTAGTAAGCCCTTACCGTTAGACAAATTTATACGCTATTTGCAAGAACAATCAATCGACACATAACAAACGTTTTACTGTCGAAAAATTTTACAACCCTCAGTGTTGATTCTAAGACCGACGCATTAACTAATTGATAATAAACAATAAAATAAAATGGCACAGATATTGCCTTTTTATTACACACAACGATATTTTGTATTTTGGAGCATTACATAATGAAAATAAAAACTAAATTAATTACCTTTACAGCGAGCGCCACATTACTTGCATTATCTTTACCAGCACAAGCTGCTTTTAGCTGGACATTCGATTCTAGCCCAACTAATACTGGCACCCCTTCTGGCACAGCTATTACTGCTACGGCTAGTGCTTGGGCAACGCAAGGCAATTCTGGTGACAGCCAGCTTGAAAGCGCTACCCTTAATCAGTTTAATGGCGGTTTAGGCGTAAGCCCCGCTGGTTCATCCGAAGGGAGCCCACAACACGCCATTGATAATTATGGTCCAGATGAGTCTGTCTTATTTTCATTTAGCCAGAGCATAGCTTTAACAAATGTCGTAATGGGCTATGTTTCAGGTGATGCTGACTTCTCATTACTAGCCTACACAGGCGCTGGCATGCCAACAAGCCTTGGCGGAAAGAAATACTCAGAATTATTAACACCAGCAGGTGGCTGGGAAGATGTTGGGCAATCATCTTATGATGGAGGCTATGTGAATGGCTCTGGCTGGACCGCTAACGTAAACACAGGCATGTTGTCTTCAAGATACTGGCTAGTCGCAGCTGCCAACTCAGCCCTAGGCTGGGATTATAGTACTACTTACAATGATCATTTCAAATTGAAAAAGTTATTCGGTAAAACAGTAACACCTCCTCCTACTGGCGTTCCTTCTCCAAGCACGCTACCACTTTTAGCTATTTCTTTACTAGGCCTTGGTTTTGTATCAAGAAGAAGAAAGCAAACATAAGTTTAATATTCACTCTACATAAAAAGCCCTGCAATGCAGGGCTTTTTATTGCTTACTCTAGCTGGCCTTTTAAATTTTTCGCCTTTTCTATACTGATAAAGGCTCGTTGACTATTGAGCACCTCAGTTAATTCTTTTAACGCCTCTTTACTTCGGCCCAATTTGTTTAAGGTTGCTGCAATATGATACCTCACCTCTAAATTATCGCTGTCCCTTATGTGCGCCTCTCTTAGCAAAGGCAAGCCTATTTCTGCTTGGCCTGCCTTAGTCAGCAACCATCCATAGGTATCATTAATATTTGAATTTTTAGGGGCCAAGCCATAGGCTTTCTTAGACGTATCTAACGCTCTTTTATCGCTCAATAAATCATATACATTCGCCAAGTTATTCAACAATAAAGGTTGGTTAGGTGCTGTTGAAAGAAGCCCCTCTAATGTTTTGCTTGCATTGGCAAACTCACCTCGTTGCATATACAACTCTGTTAAAGCAACACCAATACGTTGGTCAAACCGGTTTTTGCCCTTAACTGCTTTTAAAACGCTAACAGCTTTATCACTTTTACCCAAGCGGCTATACGATAAGCCTAACGCCAATGCATTGTCATCATTATTGTCCATTGCCACCGCTTGTCTGTACGGCTTAATTGAAGCATCAAGCTTACCCTTATGAACGAGCAGATCACCCTTTAAACGCTGTCCTTCAGATTGTTTTGGGCTATCTTTTAAGACCTTTCCAATCAAGTTTTCAGCCAGTTCTATTTGCCCTGTTTTCAATAGCATTTCAGCTAAACGAGTTTGTATTAGTACGCTTTGTGGGTTGTATTCTAATGCGATGCTGAGTGTTTCAACCGAATCTTGCAATAGGCTCATACTCGCCTGCCGTTCTGCTATGGCATACAGTGCGTTTGCATCTGATTGATCCAACGCAATACCGCGCATTTGACCATACACGTACTTTGCATCATCACGTTTGCCAGCAGCAATATACACATTTGCCACTGTTTGCAACACTTGTAAATTAGCCGGTGCTATTTTTTTAGCGTCTAATGCCGCTTCTTGGGCTTTTGGGTATTGGCTCTTTTCACGGTAAAGATCCGCCAATTACACTCTCACCCGCCAATCTTTTGCCTGTAAAGAGCGCACCTTTTCTAACCAGCGTACTTGCTGCAGACGGTTACCCTCAGAACCTTCAAGACGCGCAAATTCAGATAACGCAACAACATTGGACGGCTGTTCTTTTAACACCTGTTGGTAACGTTTTCTTGCCTCACTTACGTTGCCTTGAGCAATATCTATTTTGGCCAAGTTAAGTTCTGATGGGACCTTCCCACCCTGTAATGTTGCCATTTTAAGGAACTGTTTTTTAGCGTCATCTAATTGACCAAGAGATGCTTGAATAGTACCCAATAAATGCAACATACCCAGGTTATTGGGTTCATTTTTCACAAGCTCCCTAGCAATCGTTAATGCTTTTTTCGATTCGCCTTGCTTGTGGTACATCAGCGCCAACATCGCACCCACACGTTGATTGGGTGTTTTTTTATAAATAGCAGCCAGTTCTTGTATTCCCTTATCTTGTTTACCTAGCTCTATATAGCCTATCGCCAAATCCGTTCTTAATGGCGTAGCATCAGCGCCCGCTTGTATAGTTTTTTCTAATAGTTGCGTACCCAATGCAGCTTGACCATTTCTTAAATATGCCGCACTTAGCAGTGAGATGGCAGCCATATCGTTAGATGACTCAACAAGCGCAGCCCCTAGTGTATCTATGGTTTTTTGATACTTCTCTTCTTCAAAATAAATAGACCCTAGAATTTTTCTTGCACCTAATACGTTAGGGTATTTTTTAATAAACTCAGTTATAAAGCCTTTAGCTTGCTCATAGTCTTTAACATCATAAAAAACCAACCCTGTTAGCATATTCAGTGTGCGGCTATTGTTTATTATTTTCGGTTCGATACTTCTTAAAATATCCGCAGATTCCTTTAGTGCGACTTTCGCATTTTCCGGCTTTAGCTCTCTTTTATAAATAATTGAATCTAGATAGGCCGAACGTGGGTCACCGGGGAATTCTTTGCGTAGGTAGTCAACATCCTGCCGAGCCAGTTCATTTTGGTTTGTATCTAAATAAAGTCCTGCTCGCGCTAATCGCGCATCGAGGTGTTTTTCTTCTAAAGCGAGAACTTTTGTATATTCCTTTATCGCTTGATTAAGCTGAGACTTTGTATGGCTTATGGATGCCTTAACATTCCAAACGTCAGCGTTATCTTTCTCAAGCTTTAACGCGCTAACAATAGTTTTTTCAGCCCGTTCTATCTTGCCGGTGCGTAACTGCAATAACGCCTTTGCGGACATCGCGCTTCCATTTGACGCATTAACAAACAGCGCTTTACTGAATGATTCATTTGCTTGTTTTAGCTGCCCCAACTCAAGCAAAGCCAATCCTCTAGACACCAATACATTCGATTGCACCGTGCCAGATAGCTCGTTATCTGAAATATTTTTTAACAATAATTGGTACTTTGCCTGCCCCAAGTACGCCTTAGCTAAACTTTCTACCGTTACAGACGCATCTGCACCCAGTGTATTCGCCGTTTCTAATTCACTTTGAGCATTACCTAACTCGCCTTCTGCAAGATACGTTTTGCCCAAGAGCACGTGAGCAGACAGCATATTGGGTGATCCTTTAATGGCATTTTTAAGCTGAATAATCGCCCCTTTCGGATCATCATTCGCCAACCGCATGGCAGCATCTTCATAATACTCTGACGAAGATGTAGCAGCAGACACCATGACTACATTAAGAACTAACAACATGATTACGATAAACTTAACTACTAATTGGTACATTTTGAAACCCTATTTACTTTGTTCTTTTAACTGATTAACCGTTAAAACTTATTGTTTTAGTATAGTCAAGATTCTTTAACTTAACCCTTTAAACTGTCTGTTTATATAGTTAAAAACCCCAATACCGAATGATATTGAGGTCTTTATTTCATTGTTGGGGGGGTGATAAGAGTTCGCTCTTTTGAGAAATTACCTTTAACGACCAAAAGTTATCACATATTGTATTTTAATTTGGTCATACTTAACCTTCTTCTCTCTGCAATTTCTTAGGATAGGCTTCTGTAAATGCTGGGCGCTGAGCACACCTCAAATACCATTCTTTTAAATTGCTAAAGTCATCATCAATGCCTAAATCATTTGCAATTGCGAGACTAAAACGGGGTAGTAAAGCACAATCTGCTACTGAAAAGTCTCGCCCAAAGAATTTTTTATCTCCAAGCTTATCTGCTAAATATGATTGTGCTTTTAACCAATCTTTTGCTGTGGAACTTTTAAGCTGTTCGTTTACTTTTGAATTTGGGTTTTCTCGTGCATATTTGATGTAGGGAAATAATACTTTCCCTAAGCTGCTGTCACTGTATTGTTGAATTTCTCTAATGATGGCCTTTTCTTCAGCTGTTCCATCCATTAAATTTATTTGTGGATGTTTATCCAGTAAATATTCAATAATTAAAGCTGAATCGTAAGCGACTAACTCACCTGACACTAAAACTGGTACCGTCGCGTTTGGGTTTAATAAAACAACATCAGGGTGTTTTGTTCCTAATTTCACTTCAATTTCATTTATTTGTAAGTCACTTTCAAAGATAAATAAACGCACTTTCCAACAAAAAGGGCAGTCAGGTCGTTGATATAGCGTCATTTTTTTAATGCTGTCCATCGTTAAATATCTCTAAGTCTTAAGTCGTGCAAGTATTCTTTTAACGAATCAATTCGATCATTACCCCAGAATACCTGATCATCTACAGTAAACGACGGTACACCAATCACACTCTTGTGCTGAGCATCTTCCCAGTTTTTATCTAATTGAGTCATCCAGCCCTCATTACCGATAGCACCTTCAACGGCTGCTCGCGATAGCCCAATCCTATCAGCAACGTCTATTAAGACATTTTTGTCGCCAATATTACGCCCTTTCGACCACTCTTCTCGCATCACCTCAACCACATAAAGCTTTAACAGCCCCTCTCTTTCTGCAGCAAACGACACTTGTCCAGCCAAGGTTGGGTCTGTTTCTACGGGTGGTGGCGAAAAAGGAATCCCCATTTTTTTACAACTACGGGCTATATCTTGTCTAACCAAATGTATTTTGGTTTTCACTCTTTCAGGAGACGACCTTCCATTCCAGCCACCAAAGGGTTTCCATATTAAATTGACCTTATAGTCTTCAAAAATTGAAAACATAGTCTTAGAAGCTAAATAACAATATGGGCTCCTAAAGTTAAAATAGACATCTAAGTCGACTTGGACATTTGAAACATTATTTGTGTCCTCTTTCATATATTTCTCCTCTATTACGCTTTTGAATTAGGCCCAAAAAATTGTTGCCCTATAGTTGGCCACGCTTCAGCCCCAATAGTCTTAAGTTTTTTTAATAGTTCAGGTGAAAAATCATCTGCTACCGCACGTTGGTAAGATCCACGACTACACACTCGGTCGTACCAATTCCTAGTGGAAGGATATGCATCTAACATCTCGAGCCAACCAAACTGATCTATGGTCTGAAAGTAAGGCGCCATCGCACAATCTGCTAATCCAAACCCTTTACCTGTCAACCACATTTCTTGTTGTAACGCTTCCTCCATCATCTCGATAGTATCATGATAAATTTTTACAGCCCCTTTAATATCTGGAGCCTCTAATCCCATAGCGAGCAGTCGTCTTTGACGCTCTCGACGAGGCGCTTCAGGAATCTTGTCAATAATTTGCTGTTGCTCTTCTGGGCTCTTTTTTAACAATGATGAGCGCATGACTAACGGCCACTGCAGTGCCCCGCAGGAAGGGTGCAACTTATTGTCAATGTGCTTAAACCAAAGACGCATTTTAGACATCACATAGGCCGAAGTGGGGCGAAGAGGTACCTGCGGAAATACATCCTCAAGGTACTCACAAATAATTGATGACTCGATAATGGCTCTATCCTCATGTACTAACGTTGGTACCACGCCCAGTGGATTTAACGACAAGTACCAAGGTTCTAAATTTTCCTTATTTTGCAAATCGATTGGGTGTGCTTTCCAGTCCAACCCTTTTTCTGCTAAAACAATACGAACTTTCTGTGCGCATGGCGACATTGTATGTGTGTATAAAATAATCAAAATAATAATCTCCACGTTATTGGCTTAAGTTCTACAAAGTATACTCTTGCAATTTTGCTGTTAAAATGTATATAAATGCACAACAGGAATGCAAAAATGCAGATTAAATGGGACGATATTAGGTATCTTGTTTTATTAGCACGTCATGGACGCATGTCTCAGGTAGCTAGAGAAGTAGGCGTGGATGTTACAACTGTTTCTCGACGACTTAAGTCTCTAGAAAAAGAGCTAGAAACAACGCTATTTGATCGGGTTGATAATCGATACTTACCAACCGACGCCTTACAGCACGTATTATCTAATGCAGAATCTGCTGAACGGGAAATTGTACATTTTCAACATAACCTAATAGGTAAAGATACGGCTCTACAAGGGCGTTTACGAATCACCTCTATACACAATTTCATTAACTTTTACCTGCTTCCTAGACTTGGCGAGTTTTATAAACTGCACCCAAACATTGAGATTGAACTAATTGCAGATAGTGAGCAATTAGATATAGGACGTTATGAGGCGGATTTAGCCATAAGAATGGGCAGACCAACGCAAGAAAGTGTTGTAACACGACGGCTTACCAAGCTTTATTATTCCGTTTATATGCATAAAGATTTAATTTCGACTGAAAAATCTATTTCTGAAATGCCATGGATATTGAACGAAAAAAGTTTTCAGTACCTTCCCGAATCACTATGGCAACAACAGAACTTCCCAAACGTGAAAGCAAACTTGTACTGCAATGTTGGCCCAGCTATGTTAACTGCTGTAAGGAATAAACTAGGGGTAGCAATTTTACCATGCTACATGGCTCACTCGGATTTAAACCTAACTCCCCTAAATAAACCAACTGCACTACGTGAATTATGGACATTAGTACACCCTGAAAGACGGCATCTTGCAAAAATCAGGGTTTTTATAGATTGGCTGGATTTGCAAATTCAATCTGATATACAACTCTTCCAAGGCTCCTAGACACCCCCCATTTATAGACAAAAAACCGATAATCTAAGCTATTAAGGCAGCACTAGAAGAATGTAGACCTTGAATAAACGACCAATAATTGTGTGCCGAGTGAACTTTATATGCTGAAAACTATTCTACAGTTCTTTATATATTCGCAATATACGTTGCGAAACTTTCTTCATCTAATGGTTTGCTAAGATAATAACCTTGAATGTCATCACACCCTTCTTTCGTTAAAAAATCCAACTGTTCTTGTGTTTCAACACCTTCTGCAACAACTCTTAATTCTAATGTTCTTGCCATAGCCAAAATTGTTTTAACAATCGCTGCGTCATTCTTATCTTCTGGAATGTCACTAACAAATGAACGATCAATTTTTAGCCTAGATATTGGTAAGCTTTTTAGTTGGGAAAGCGAAGAGTGCCCTGTTCCAAAATCATCCATCGCTATGGAGATACCTAAATTCTGTATATTCTTTAACTCAGCGATTGCTAAGCTGCTGTTAGACATGACTAAACTTTCAGTGACTTCTAGCTCTAACTTCTCATAGGGAAAATCAAGCTCATCCATCATCGCACTTAAACCTTTTGAATAACCTTCTACTAGCTCATTCACTGATAGGTTTGCACTTAGCTTAAAGCTAGGCAGGCCTTCTTTCCACCATGTTAAGCATTGAATGCATGCTTTTCTCCTCACTAGTGAATCAATATCACTAATAAGGCCAATTTCTTCTGCAATGGCAATAAACTGGTCAGGTGGTATCAGCCCTTTGCTAGGGTGCACCCACCTCACCAGTACTTCAGCACCAACAAGGTGGCCATCTTTACAACTAAGCTGCGGCTGGTAACTAAGTATAAATTGATCTTCCTGTACGGCTATTAGTAAATCTTTTTCTATTTCTAAACGCTCGGATACTATGTTTGTTAGCGCTTGCTCATAATATACATAGCCATTTCTACCGCGCTTTTTGGCTTCGAACATCGCTATGTCTGCATTTTGCAAAAGCAAACCCGACGTAGCACCATCAGCAGGTGAAATACTAATGCCAATACTAACTGTAATTGAACGCTCATATTCATTTAGCTGAACAGACTCAGTTTTAAATGAATCTAAAATTTTATCCGCTATGTGCCCTGCGTCTAATGGCTCTTCTATTGATTCAATGATTAGAGTAAATTCATCTCCTCCCATTCTTGAAAGCGTATCTTCTTCTCTAAGGCAGTTAGAAATTCTTTTTGCAACTTCTACCAACGCACTATCGCCCGCTTTATGCCCCAACATGTCATTGATATCTTTAAAGTTATCAACATCAATAAATATAACGGCCAACTTTCCGCCTACTCGTTTAGATTTTTCCAACGCATGCTCTAAACGCAAATTAAATAGCACTCTATTCGGTAAGCCTGTTAAAGAATCGAAATGAGCTAGTCTCTGCAGTTCCTTCTCTTCAGCTTCCCTTTTGAGAATAATAGATGCAATACTGGCACAAGTTTCTAACAGTTTTTGATGGAATAAATGCGGGCGCCGTTTTTCCATGCTAGACAGCGCAAACGAGCCAATCGGCAAGTCCTCGCCATTGCGAATTGGCATTGACCAACACGCAAAAATCCCGTACGTTGATGCGAAATCTTGGAATGCAACATCGGCCCATCTCTCATCAATTCGTGTATCACAAATGAATTGAGGTTTATTATTGAATACAGCTGTACCACAAGAGCCCGCTTGTTCTCCAGGCACCAATCCCGTCAACGCATTAATTGCTGCTTCGGGAATGCTAGGTGCGGAGCATACTAGCAAGCTCTCTCTTTTATCATCAAACAACATAATAGAAGCAACAGATTTTTCTAACATCGCTTCTGCAGCTATGCATAAGCTTGCCAAAATATCTTGGTGGTGTTTGCCAATAGCAACCTGGCCTAATATATCTTGCTGAAGCAGAAGCAATGCTTCCATTTGCTCGCTGGTAATAGGCGTCAGTTGAACGGGATTCTGGTCTATCTCTAATGCTTCTAGCATTTAGTTTCTCAAGTTATTTTTTTATTACAATTACGTCTATTTTAAGGTTAGCTGTTTTCTTTTGTTTTACAAGCTTTCTCATTTGTAAATAATATAACCAACTACCTATAAAAAAGCCCTAACTCCGTTAAGCGTTAGGGCTTTTTTGTATGGTGGGCCTACAAGGACTTGAACCTTGGACAAATGGATTATGAGTCCACTGCTCTAACCAACTGAGCTATAGGCCCGTGATTCTTATTCAGACGTATCTATAAAACTCCGTAGATGTTCTGTACGAGACGGGTGGCGTAATTTACGTAACGCTTTTGCTTCAATTTGGCGTATTCTTTCACGAGTCACATCAAATTGCTTGCCCACTTCTTCAAGTGTGTGGTCAGTATTCATGTTAATACCAAAACGCATTCTAATCACTTTCGCTTCACGTGCTGTTAAGCCCGCAAGCACTTCCTGTGTAGATTCTCTAAGACTTTCTATAGTGGCAGAATCAACCGGTGATACGGCATTTGCATCTTCAATAAAGTCGCCTAAGCTTGAGTCATCATCATCGCCAATTGGTGTGCCCATTGAAATTGGTTCTTTAGCAATCTTTAATACTTTACGGACTTTGTCTTCTGGCATTTCCATTTCTATAGCCAATTCTTCTGGCGTGGCTTCACGGCCCTTTTCTTGAAGAATTTGACGAGAAATACGGTTCAATTTATTAATCGTTTCAATCATATGAACCGGAATACGAATGGTTCTTGCTTGATCGGCAATTGAACGCGTAATCGCTTGGCGAATCCACCAGGTTGCATACGTTGAAAACTTGTAACCACGGCGGTATTCAAATTTATCCGTCGCTTTCATTAAACCGATATTGCCTTCTTGAATTAAATCCAAGAATTGCAATCCACGATTCGTGTATTTTTTAGCAATAGAAATAACAAGGCGTAAATTAGCTTCTACCATTTCTTTTTTGGCACGGCGCATTTTTGCTTCGCCAATAGACATACGACGGTTTATATCTTTTATCTCAACGATTGATCGACCGCTTTCTTCATCCAAATTGGCCAACCTGAGTTGTGCCTTTTTGATTTCTTGAAGATTGTCACTGATGACTTTGGCAAACGGCTCATCTGATTTAGCATACTTATCTAGCCAAGCTGGATTGCATGAATTATCTGCAAATTCGCTAATGAAAAGCTTACGTGGCATTTTGGCCTGCTTTACGCAAATATCAATAATCGTTTTTTCTTGCTCTCTCAGATGTTTAACATGGGCGCGTAAAATATCTAAAAATTGTATGAAAAAGCGTGGCGTAAACTTAATCGCCATAAAGAGTAGTGCTAATTCTTCGTAGCCCTTTTGTGTTTTTTCATGCTCGTAACCAAATTTTGCGTAGGTTTTTTGGCACGCTTTGTTCTTAGCAATAATTTCATCTACTCGAACCTGTACTTCTTCTAGAGAAATGGGCTCAGGAGGCACTTCATTTTCATCTTTTGCGGCAGCTGGTTGCGTATAGTCGTAGTCATCTTCTAAATCGACGAAGTCAGGTATGTAGTCATGCAAGCGAATGTCGCCCGCTTTAATATTGCCGAATACTTCAAAAAACTTGTCCACAACTTGCGGGTAGCGAATTAACGCTGATAGCATTTGGTTTTGACCATCTTCAATTCGCTTGGCAATGTCTAATTCGCCTTGGCGAGTCAGCAGGCCAACCGTTCCCATTTCACGCATATACATACGCACAGGGTCCGTTGTTCTACCTAATTCTTTATCAACCGTTGCCAACGCAACGGCAGCAAGTTCTGCAGCAGCTGAGTCATCGACCGTTGCTGCAACTGTGCCATCACTGACTGTATCTGTTTCAGGTGCAACTTCACTGACGCTAATGCCCATATCAGAAATCATCGTTATGATTTCTTCGATACGTTCTGGCTCTACATCTTGTGGAAGGTGGTCGTTTACCTCAGCGTACGTTAAATAGCCTTGTTCATGGCCTTTCGCAATTAGCTGTTTAATTTTGGATGTTTGGGAAGCCTTTTCTTGCTGCTCTTGTTCCATCTATACACGCTTGATTTGTTTGACTGAACTAATAATTATAGCAGAATGGTTATTTTTTAACAGCCTCAGTCGCCTAATTTATATAAATCTGTCAGCTCTTTTCGATCTTCTTGCGACAAACTACTCACTCTGGATTTTTCTATTAAAACATTCAGCCTGTGCTCTTGAGCCTGCGACTTGAGTCTCTTTATGGCATCATCAACTTCTGCGGACGAAAGCTCAGATGAAATAAGCCTTTCTTCCTGAAAAAGCGAACGAATAACTTTTTCAAATTCATTATCTCGAAACCTCTCCAGCAGCATCGCCGTTGTTAATTCAGGTGATGCTTGTAGAGCTTCTAACAACGTTCTTAATACCGGCATCCCTGGGATGTCTATTTGCAACCAAGCCTCATCGCTACTTATTTTTTTTGCCAATGATGGCTCGTGCAGCAGGGACGTAATAATAAATCGAATAACCGACGGCGCTTTCTTGGTTTGCCTTAATGGTTGTTTTTTAACGGGCTGCTTAATAGTAGAGCCCGCCGTTACGTGAGACAACGCCATATTGGTTAATGTCGCTAATTGTTGCTTCATCATTACTGAAAAAGCACCGTCGGGAATACTATCAACCAACGGCTTGGCCTGCTCCATAAAACTGGCTCGCCCCTCCATTGTCGTCAGCATATGAGTTTTCGATAACTCATCAAAGAAATAACTAGATAACGGTGATGCACCTAGCACTCTATCTTGAAATTTTTCTAACCCTTCTGAACGAACCAAACTGTCAGGATCTTCTCCTTCAGGCAACAACAACACCTTAATTTGTCGGCCACTGCGTAAGATAGGCATTGCATTGACAACCGCTCTCCAGGCTGCTTTTTGGCCCGCAGAATCACCGTCCATACAAACCACCAGCTCCATCGCCGAACGAAAAAGTAGCTCTAATTGTTCTTTTGTTATTGCCGTACCCAGTGCCGCCACAACATTGGTCATACCCTTTTCATGAAGCGCCACCACATCCAAGTAGCCTTCCACCAATAGCAGACGTTCAATTTTATTTGGCGTTTGTAGCGCTTCATACAAGCCATAAACTTCACGCCCTTTATGATAGAGCGGGGTTTCTGGCGAATTTAAATATTTAGGCTCACCTTGATCTAATACGCGCCCACCAAAGCCAATAGTTTGGCCTTTTTTATTACGAATTGGAAAAATAATGCGTTCGCGAAAACGGTCATAGGTTTTATTGTTTTCATTGCTAACAATCAAACCCAGCTCTTTTAGCATCGTGCGTTGTTCCGCACTCTTCCCAAACTCATCCAACACGTGGCTCCAGCCTGCCGGCACATGGCCAATTTGAAACGTTTTAGCAACACGGCCACTTAATTCGCGCTTTTTTAAATAATTAACGGCGACAGACGATTCTGGCTTACGCAATTGTTGCTGAAAATAGTCACCGACTAATGCATTCAGTTCATACAATGGTGTTAATTGCTTTTTCGGTTCCACTGACTGATGGCCGCCTTCTCTAACCACCTCAACACCGGCCAAACTTGCCAGCTCTTCAATCGCCTCCACAAAGTCTAAATGACTAAACTCCATAAGAAAACCAATAGCAGACCCGTTTACCCCGCACCCAAAGCAATGATAAAACTGCTTATCTTGACTTACCGTAAAGCTTGGAGTTTTCTCATTATGAAAGGGGCAGCACGCAGAATAGTTTGCACCTTTTTTCTTTAACGGCACCAACGCATCAACAAGGGCAACAATATCAGTACGTGCTAATAAATCGTCTATAAAATGCTGTGGGATTCTGCCTGCCATTATTTAGCGCGCGTTCTTTATTTCAATAGTGTCGTCATATTACGCATTATACCGAAAGGGTTAACTGGCGTTACAGAAGATAAAGTGTATAGGTGCCAAACGAAAATTCTGGCGTAAATGAATTAAGCCAACAAATTAGTGGTCTATTAAAAATAGCCCAGCTGAGGAAGTAAAGATTAAGAAAGTTTTTGTTTTATGATGCCGCTCGCTGCACCCATGTCCGCACGGCCTTGTAACTGAGGGCGAAGGATGCCCATCAATTTGCCCATATCTTTCATGCCTTGAGCACCAGAATCAGCCATCGCTTGATCAATTAATTCGTGGATTTCTGATACTGATAATTGCTGGGGTAAATAGTCTTGGATTATGACTATTTCTGCACGTTCGATACTTGCTAAATCATCTCGGCTAGCCTTGTCAAAGGCATCAATCGAATCACGGCGCTGCTTAACCATTTTGTCCAAAAGCTGTAGGACTTGAGCATCATCTAATTCAATTCGCTCATCAACCTCGCGTTGTTTTATTGCCGCTAACATCATGCGGATAACGCCAAGCTTTATTTTTTCTTTCGCTTTCATCGCTAATTTCATATCCTCACGGATACTCAGCGACAACGTATTTTTAGACTCGCTCATTCTTAAATATAAGGTTTAGCGAATTAAAAAATATTTTAGCGACCGCGACGAAGGCTATTTAAAGCGCGACGTGTGCGAGACAAACCTTTCAAATGACGCTTAACAGCAGCAGCAGCTTTACGCTTGCGCTCTGCCGTTGGTTTTTCGTAAAACTCACGCTTACGTGATTCAGCCAATACACCGGCTCTTTCACATGTGCGTTTAAAACGACGTAAAGCAAAGTCAAATGGTTCGTTATCTTTAAGGCGAACTGAAGGCATGTATGTCTCTCTTAAATGAATATATTAATGTAAATGGACGGCGGATTATACATGGACTACCACATGATGCCAACAGCTAGCAGGCAAACAACTGCACTTCACCCAAGCTTTTGCAATAACCGTTACGCTTAATGAACATGCGTAATAACCCACCTGTGGTTATAATACACATATTATAAGCCTTTTTCACACCCCCATGACCGCACATAACACTCTAGTTCTTGGCATAGAAACGTCTTGCGATGAAACAGGTGTGGCTTTATACGGGTCTAACGGTTTGCTAGCAGACACCTTATATAGCCAGGTTGAAATGCATGCTGAATACGGTGGCGTTGTGCCTGAGCTCGCGTCTCGCGATCATGTGCGCAAGCTTATTCCACTCATTAAACAGTGCCTCGCTGAAGCAAATATAACTCCAAAAGAACTCGCTGGCGTTGCTTATACAGCTGGGCCCGGGTTAGTTGGCGCCTTATTTGCTGGCGCCAGTGTCGCACGCAGCTTAGCTTACGCGTGGAATGTTCCTTCTATTGGCGTACATCATATGGAAGGGCACTTACTCGCCCCCATGCTAGAAAACAATCCGCCTCCATTTCCATTTGTCGCTCTACTTGTATCGGGCGGACATACGCAGCTTATAAAAGTATCTGACGTTGGCGATTATGAATTACTTGGTGAATCATTGGATGATGCGGCTGGCGAAGCCTTCGACAAAACAGCAAAATTACTTAACTTGGGCTACCCCGGTGGTCCGGCCTTGGCTATATGCGCCGAGCAAGGTAATCCACAACGCTTCACTTTTCCAAGACCCATGACTAACCGCCCGGGCTTGGACTTTAGCTTTAGTGGTTTAAAAACATTTGCACTAACAACCAGCCAACAAAACACACTAGATGAACAAACTTGCGCGGATATTGCTCGGGCTTTTGAAGATGCTGTTGCTGACACCTTATCTATAAAGTGTCAGCGCGCACTGACGCAATCCGGACTTTCTTCGCTTGTGGTTGCTGGTGGCGTTAGCGCTAACAAACGCCTGCGTAGCACCTTAAATATTATGTGTAACAAAATAAACGCTAACGTGTATTACCCTCGTCATGAGTTTTGCACTGATAATGGCGCCATGATTGCGTACGCCGGCTATCAACGATTAATAGCAGGCGAGCACGAAGAATTGAACATTAAAGTAAGGCCCCGTTGGCCAATCTCTGAACTCAACATACCTAAAAGCAGCTAACCTATTATGGATATCATTTTTTTAAGAAACCTTCGCATTGAAACCATTATTGGTATTTTTGATTGGGAACGAAAAATAAAACAAACCGTTTTTTTTGATATAGAAATGGCAACAGATATAAAAAAAGCAGCGGCAAGTGACCATATCGACGATACACTCGACTACAAGTCACTCTCTAAAGCCGTGATTGACTTTGTTGAAAAAAGTGACTTTCAATTAGTTGAAACATTGGCAGAAAAGGTTGCTGAACTCATCATCAACGACTTTGGCGTGCCCTGGCTAAAACTGACGTTGAACAAAAAAGGCGCTCTGCGCCATGCGGACGATGTAGGCATCATTATCGAACGCGGAATCAAGCCTTAAATGCCGACGGTCTTCGTTAGCATTGGAAGCAATATTGACCGTGAAAGTAATATTCGCGCGGGTGTAAGTGCCTTAAAAAAACAGTTTGGCGAGCTAAACATCTCTAGCGTATACGAGGCGGCGGCTGTTGGCTTTAAAGGGGATGCCTTTCTCAACCTCATCGTTGCTTTTGAAACTAAAAAGACACCCACAGATGTAGACGCGTTGTTAGATCTTATTGAAAAGCAGAATGGCCGCACTAGTGAACAAAAGAAGTTCAATCCACGCACCTTGGATTTAGATTTAATACTCTATGACGACTTCGTTAGCGACAACCCTGATCTTGACGTTCCGCGATCAGAAATTACCCGTTACGCTTTTGTTCTAGAGCCGTTGGCCGAAATAGCTGGCCACTTAAAACACCCTATATTAAACATTCAATATATTGAGTTATGGGATAGCTTTGATAAAAAGGACCTTGACCAAAAGCGAATTAACTTTTCATGGGACTAAAGTAAACTCTTACCGCCATCAACCGAAATAATTTGCCCCGTAATATAACGCGCTTTATCGGCCAAAAATAATACTGTTTCTGCAATATCTTTCGGTGACCCTTTCCGCTCAAGTGGGATTTTTTTCAGCACGGCTTCATCAACAATGTCTTTTTGGTTTTCTGGCCATAATATGACCCCAGGTGACACGCCATTCACTCGCACATTTGGCGCCAACTCTTTCGCCAAAGACGCCGTTAATGCTTTTAATCCCGACTTAGCCGTACTATAGATTGGGTATTCACTCAGGGAGTTATTAGCATAAATATCAACAATATTAACAATACATCCTTGGCGTTTTTTTAGTGATGAGAACGCTGCCTGACTGACAAAAAAAGGGGCTTTTAAGTTGCTTCCCATCAAATCATTCCATTCGCTCTCACTTGCACTCATCATCGGCGTAGGATAAAAACTCGACGCATTATTAACAAGCACATCTAACCCACCATCTATCGAAGCAGCCTCTTCCACCATTGACTGTATTTCTGTCACGGACTGCAAATCGGCTTGCACAAGCCATGCAGAATTTGCACGATGATTGTTCAATAATTCGGCCAAAGCAACCGCATCACCTTTCGAATGCCTATAGTGGATAACGACGCCATAACCTGCCTTATGGAACGTTTTTACTATTTCAGCACCGATCCGCCGAGC
>OJBT01000006.1_pt1 | contig 143000 bp, 132 predicted proteins | sample 1591101 | NCBI WGS metagenome assembly OJBT01 (sample SAMN05416773, study PRJEB24817) | seawater metagenome | isolation source: Sea water | place: Canada:Atlantic | collected 2013-11
ATCGCTCGTCGGCAGCGTCAGATGTGTATAAGAGACAGTTATAAGATTGTGGCAGCTGATAACGGTGATGCGTGGATTGAAGCGCAAGGCAAGAAAATGGCGCCGCCCGAAATTTCAGCTCGAATCTTAATGAAGCTTAAAAAAGATGCAGAAGCGTATTTAGGGGAAGAAGTAAACGAAGCGGTTATTACAGTGCCTGCTTACTTTAATGATTCACAACGTCAAGCAACGAAAGATGCGGGCAAAATTGCCGGTCTTGATGTTAAGCGTATTATCAATGAGCCAACGGCTGCTGCATTAGCGTACGGCATGGATAAGAAAACCGGTGATCGTACGATTGCTGTGTATGACTTAGGTGGTGGTACATTCGATGTATCTATTATTGAGATTGCTGAAATCGATGGTGAACACCAATTTGAAGTGTTATCAACAAATGGTGATACGTTCTTAGGTGGTGAAGATTTTGATATGCGTATTATTGATTTTCTTTCTGATGAATTCAAAAAGGAGAACTCCGTTGACCTTCATAATGACCCATTAGCGTTACAACGTCTTAAAGAGGCTGCTGAAAAAGCTAAAATCGAATTATCATCTAATCAACAAACAGATGTTAACTTGCCTTATATCACTGCGGATGCAACGGGCCCAAAACATCTAAATGTAAAGCTTACACGCGCAAAATTAGAATCGTTAGTTGGTGACCTAGTGCAACGTACAGTTGGCCCATGTGAAACAGCACTTAAGGACGCAGGTTTATCAGCGTCTGAAATTGATGATGTTATTTTGGTTGGTGGTCAAACACGTATGCCTCAGGTTCAAGAAGTAGTGACTGAAATTTTTGGTAAAGAACCACGTAAAGATGTGAATCCTGATGAAGCGGTTGCCGTTGGTGCTGCAATTCAAGCGGGTGTATTGGCTGGTGATGTGACAGATGTGTTGTTACTTGATGTAACGCCATTGTCATTAGGTATTGAAACAATGGGCGGTGTGATGACAAAGCTTATTGAGAAAAATACAACGATTCCTTCAAAGGCGGGTCAAACATTCTCTACAGCTGAAGATAACCAAACTGCGGTGACCGTTCATGTATTACAAGGTGAACGTGAAATGGCGTCAGGTAATAAATCATTAGGCCGTTTTGACTTGCAAGATATTCCACCCGCTCAACGCGGTACACCGCAAATTGAGGTGTCTTTCGACATTGATGCGAATGGTATTTTGAACGTATCGGCAAAAGACAAAGCGACAGGTAAAGAACAGTCTATCGTGATTAAAGCGTCTAGTGGTTTGTCCGATGAAGAAGTTGAAAAAATGATTAATGATGCAGAAGTTCATGCTGAAGAAGATAAAAAGGCGCATGAATTAGTCACATCAAGAAACCAAGCTGACAGCATGATTCATGCAACTGAAAAATCCATAGAAGAAATGGGTGATAAAGTTGACGAAGCTGAAAAAGCAGATATTGATACAGCGATTGAAGCCCTTAAAGAAGCACTTAAGGGTGATGACAAAGCGGTTATTGATGAGAAAACTGAAGCATTGACAGCGTTATCAGGCAAGTTGGCCGAAAAGATGTACGCTGATGCAGGTGCAGAAGGTGCTGCAGATGCAGGTTCTGCTGAAGCTGATGCAGGTGCGGCAGATGATGTGGTAGATGCTGAGTTTGAAGAAGTTAAAGATGATGAGAAAAAATAACGTCAATTAACTAAACCGAGGTTGAGTGGAATAAAAGTTAAGTATACTTTTACAACACTAAGCCTTTTTGAATTATAAACAAACTGCCCCTGTATGGGTCGCACCAAAGCCGCCGATTTATTCGGTGGCTTTGGTGTATTAAACTATTAAGAATATGTCTAAAGAAGATTTTTATAAAGTACTAGAAGTTGCTCGTAATGCCAGCGACAAAGAAATTAAAAAAGCGTATAGACGTTTGGCGATGAAACATCATCCCGACAGAAATTCGGATAATCCCGATGCTGAAGAGAAGTTCAAGGTTATCCAAGAAGCATATGCGATTCTTAGCGATGAACAAAAACGAGCTGCTTATGACCAATTTGGTCACGCAGGGGTCGATCAGTCAATGGGAGGAGGCCAGCAACAAGGTGATTCTTTTAGCGATGTTTTCGGTGACGTATTTGGCGATATCTTTGGTGGTGGAGGCGGCGGTGGCCGTAGAAGCCAGGTCACACGTGGCGCAGACTTGCGGTATAACTTGGATTTGTCGCTGGAAGATGCTGTTTCTGGTTTAGAAACAAAAATCAAAGTACCCACATCAATCAGTTGTGATGGGTGTAAAGGAACGGGTTCTAAAAGTGCCGGTTCAACGATCTGTACGTCTTGTGGCGGGCATGGTCAAGTACGTATGCAGCAAGGCATGTTTTCAGTGCAGCAAACGTGCCCAACTTGCCGTGGATCTGGGTCTGTTATTAAAGACCCGTGCGGCAAGTGTCGTGGAACGGGTAAAACAAAAGACCAAAAAACATTGTCTGTTAAAATACCAGCCGGTGTTGATACTGGCGATAGGATTAGACTAGGCGGTGAGGGCGAGGCAGGTGACCATGGTGGACCATCAGGTGATTTGTATGTGCAAGTTAACGTACGTGAACACCCGATCTTTTCAAGAGAGGGTGCCAACTTATACTGTGATATGCCGATAAGTTTTGCAACTGCAACGTTGGGTGGCGAGCTTGAAGTACCTACATTGAATGGTAAAGTAAAACTTAAAATTCCTGCAGAAACTCAAACAGGTAAACTATTTAGATTACGTGGTAAGGGTGTTAAACCAGTTAGGGGTGGGCCAGTTGGTGATTTGATGTGTAGAATTACTGTTGAAACGCCCATCAACTTAACAGCAGAACAAAAAAAGTTAATAGAGCAATTAGAAACATCATTTAAAACGGGCGGAACACGCCATAATCCACAAGAAAATTCGTGGCTTGATGGCGTTAAAAGTTTTTTTGATAAAATGAAATCCTAAATAGGAAAAGCAATGGCTAGAATCGCAATCTCTGGGGCCAGTGGCCGTATGGGTCTTAATTTGATTAAGGCATGTGCTCAAAATGAATCGTCTGTGCTTGGTGCAGCCATTGAGCGAGAAAATTCGCCTGCAATAGGTAAAGATGCGTGTGAAATAGCTGGCGTTACATCTGAGCGAGTTAATATTGTTGATAGTGTTGCTAGTGAAGTATCAAGTTTCGATGTCCTAGTAGACTTTACTCGCCCAGATGCTTGTTTGGAAAAACTCGCATTTTGTGAAGAGCATAAGAAAGCCATAGTAATTGGAACGACAGGTTTTACAGATGAGCAAAAACAACTGATATCTTCCGCAGCTAAAACAATCCCTGTTGTGTTTGCGCCTAATATGGGCATTGGTGTGAATGTGACATTAAAGCTACTTGAGCTTGCTGCCAAAGCCATCGGCAATACTGTTGATATAGAAGTTATTGAGGCACATCATAAACATAAAGTAGATGCGCCCTCTGGAACGGCGTTGAAAATGGGCGAGGTAGTAGCCCAAGCAATGGGTAAAGAACTAGACAACTGTGCTGTTTATGCGCGAGAAGGCATCACTGGTGAACGGGAAAGTGGCACGATAGGTTTTTCTACCATAAGGGCCGGCGACATTGTAGGGGAGCACACCGTTATGTTCGCAGATGAAGGTGAGCGAATAGAAATTAGCCATAAAGCAACGAGCAGGATGACGTTTGCAACAGGGGCTATCAGAGCTGCTTGCTGGGTTAGCGAGCAACCTGCAGGTTTATATGATATGCAGGATGTATTGGGCTTGAGTGAGTAAAGGGCTATTTCAAAAAAATATTTTCTGTTAACATCGACTTCATATCAGGTTTTTTTAAATGCCTGTTAAATAAAAATAAAATTATTAGAGGGAGATTCCAATGGGTATTTTTTGTAAAATTGCAGCAATGTTAGGGTTCGGTTCAACGGATAAAAATGAACAAGAATCATCACCCGCTGAGCCTGAAGGAAAGGCTGCGCAATCAGAACAACAATCACAACAAAAAACTGAGACGGTAAAACCTATGGTGTCGAGTATTAAGAAGTATGTGTTAATTGGCGCAGGTCCAGCCTCTGTTAGAGCAGCTGAGACGCTACGTAAAGCAGATGCCAAGTGTATTATTACAATGATAGGTTTAGAAAAAGAGGCGCCATATTCACGGATGGCCTTGCCGTACTATTTAAGCGGGATGATCGAAGACACAGGTACGCATCTTAGAAAAACTGATAACCATTTCGAGAGTTTAAACATTGTCCATATTCGTGCCAAAGTAGAGAAAGTTGAACCTAAACAGCAGCAAGTTACTCTAGAAAATGGTGATGTATTTGAATATGACAAGTTAATGATTGCAACGGGTTCGCGTCCGGCAAATAGCCCATTCCCGGGTGCTGATAATGATGGCGTTGTGAATTGTTGGACGTTAGAAGACGGCCGAAAGATCATTGATAGCATCAAGCCAGGATCGAAAGTAGCGTTATTAGGCGCTGGTTTTGTTGCATCAATTATTATTGAACCTCTGATTAAAAGAGGTGCGGATTTAACGGTGATGATGGGGCGCACAGGCCAAATGGTTAGCCGCATGATGGATGAAACAGCAGGTGGAATGATTAAGACATGGTGCGAGTCTAAAGGCGTTACCACCATTTTGCCATCAAGCATTAAGTCTATTGAAGCAGGCCCAGCGCTGAAGCGTGATGACGATAGCTTGACCGAGTTTGACCTTATTATTGTCGCTACCGGTGTTTATTCAAATATAGAGTTTTTGGAAGGCACTGGCATAAAAACAGATGCGGGTGTTTTAGTTAATGCCGCGTTACGCACCAATGTTAGACATATATATGCTGCAGGTGATGTTGCGCAAGGTGTTGATTTTTCAACGGGTTCTAAAGTAGTGCACGCCATTCAACCAACAGCGGTCGATCATGGCCGAATTGCAGCGGTAAACATGATGGGTGGCAACTCAACTTACAAAGGCAGCTTGAGTATGAACGTACTAGATACGGCTGGCTTAATATCTACATCGTTTGGTAGTTGGGGCGGTGTTGATGGCGGTGAAACTGCCACCTTGGTTGATATGGATAATTTTAAGTATGTAAGACTTAACTTTAAAGGTGATAAATTAGTGGGTGCCATCACTGTTGGGCGAACTGATTATATTGGGGTTATGAGAGGTTTGATTCAATCTGAAGTGCCACTGGGCGAATGGAAAGAAAAGTTAATAGAAGATCCAACATTGTTAATGAATGCTTATTTAGCTCAATCTTTGGATGTTGCTAGAGCATCATAGGCAAAAAAGCGCGTGATGATATGGACAAAGGTGTATAAAATCCAGTAAAATTCACAGTCATACATATTAACAATCAAAGCGGGTAGTTCCATTCAGGTACTTCCCGTTTTGCATATCTAAAGGTGGTGTAATTTGTCTGACATAGCGATACTGGTTCTTGAAGACGGTAGTGTTTTTCACGGGCAATCAATAGGGGTTCAAGGCCTTATTATTGGTGAAGTTGTCTTTAATACGTCTATGACGGGTTACCAGGAAATCTTAACAGACCCTTCTTATTCTCATCAAATTGTTACCTTAACGTATCCGCATATTGGAAATACAGGTGTTAACTCAGAAGATGAGGAATCATCCGCTATTCATGCGCGCGGATTGGTCATCAGAGATTTACCCTTAACTAACAGTAATTGGCGATCTGAAGAATCTTTATCTGATTATTTGCGTCGACATAATATTGTTGCCATTGCAGATATTGATACTCGCAGACTAACCAGAGTGCTACGTGAAAAAGGAGCGCAACGTGGTTGTATGATCGCTGGGCCTGATGTTGATGAAGCGTTAGCCCTAGAATCCTCCAAAGAAGCAGCATCCTTGAAAGGCCTCGACCTTGCACAAGAGGTAACGACAGAAAGTGCATACAAGTGGACTGATTCAGTATGGCAATTAGACCCTAATGATAAACCTGAAACTAAGCCAGCTAGTTTTAAAGTGGTTGCTTATGACTTCGGTGTGAAGCGTAATATTTTACGTTTACTCGTTAATGCTGGTTGTGATGTTCATGTTGTACCCGCTAAAACACCGGTTGAGGATGTATTGGCCATGGCACCTGATGGTGTGTTTTTATCAAACGGTCCAGGCGACCCTGAGCCGTGCGATTACGCTATTGAGGCAATTAAAAAAATACTAGACAAAAAAATTCCAACGTTTGGTATCTGTTTAGGCCATCAACTATTGGCATTAGCCAGTGGTGCATCAACAGTCAAAATGAAGTTTGGGCATCATGGGGCTAATCACCCAGTACAAGATTTAGAAACACAGCGCGTGATGATTACCAGCCAAAACCATGGTTTTGCAGTTGATAGCGATACGCTACCGGCTAATTTAAAACCGACACACGTGTCGTTGTTTGATAAAAGCTTACAAGGTATTGAACGTACAGATTGCCCCGCTTTTGGATTTCAGGGGCACCCTGAAGCAAGCCCAGGTCCACAAGATATCGTGTATTTGTTTGAAAAATTTACTGCAATGATGCAGTTGCACAAGAACTCATAAAAGAGAATTATGCCAAAAAGAACCGACATAAAATCCGTTTTACTATTAGGCGCTGGGCCTATTGTTATAGGCCAGGCTTGTGAGTTTGATTATTCAGGCACCCAAGCTTGTAAAGCGTTAAGAGAAGAGGGTTACCGCGTTATTCTGGTGAACTCAAACCCTGCAACGATTATGACTGACCCTGAAACAGCTGATGCCATTTACATTGAGCCTGTTGACTGGGAAACAGTTGAAAAAATCATTGAAAAGGAAAAGCCAGACGTTTTATTACCCACGATGGGTGGTCAAACGGCGCTTAACTGTGCTCTTGATTTAGACCGCCATGGTGTTTTAGCTAAACACAATGTAGAAATGATCGGTGCGTCTAAAGAGGCGATTGATAAAGCGGAAGATCGCGATTTATTTAAGAAAGCGATGACTAAAATCGGCTTGTCTACGCCACGTTCATTTGTTGCGCACAATATGGAAGAAGCCTTTGTTGCACTAGATGATATTGGTTTCCCAACGATTATTCGCCCCTCATTCACCATGGGTGGAAGCGGCGGTGGCATTTCGTATAACCGTGAAGAGTTCATCGAAATCTGTGAACGCGGGTTAGACCTTTCGCCAACCAATGAGTTATTGATTGAAGAGTCAGTATTGGGCTGGAAAGAATACGAAATGGAAGTGGTGCGTGACCGTAAGGATAATTGCATTATTATTTGTTCGATTGAAAACTTTGACCCAATGGGTGTTCACACAGGCGACTCCATTACTGTGGCGCCAGCACAGACATTGACAGATAAAGAATACCAAATAATGCGAAATGCATCGATTGATGTGTTACGTGAAATTGGTGTTGATACCGGTGGTTCTAATGTTCAGTTTGCCATCAATCCAGAAAATGGTGCGATGATTGTGATTGAAATGAACCCGCGTGTATCACGGTCATCTGCGTTGGCATCTAAAGCGACTGGTTTCCCTATTGCTAAAGTGGCAGCGAAGTTGGCCATTGGTTACACCTTGGATGAGCTAAGCAATGAAATCACGGGTGGGGCTACGCCAGCGTCATTCGAGCCGTCCATTGATTATGTAGTGACTAAGATCCCTCGTTTTACATTTGAAAAGTTCCCAATGGCAGATGATCGTTTAACTACACAGATGAAGTCTGTGGGTGAAGTGATGGCAGTGGGTAGAACGTTCCAAGAATCATTACAAAAAGCGTTACGTGGTCTTGAAACAGGTAAGTCTGGATTAGACCCTATTGTAGATTTGGACGAAGACGGTGTTGAGACGGTATTACGCCGTGAAATTCAACAGCCAGGCGCAGATCGTATTTGGTATTTGGCTGATGCGTTTAGAAAAGGTTTTGGTCTTGAAAGTATTTTTGATCAAACTAAAATTGATCGCTGGTTCTTAATTCAAATTGAAGATTTATTGAATGAAGAAGCGGCGTTGTCTGGTGCTTCATTAGCTTCATTAGATGAAAAAGTGATGTTTCGTCTTAAGCGCAAAGGCTTTGCAGATGCACGCCTTGCTGCCTTGTTGAATGTTGATGAAAGTGCGGTTAGGGCTGCTCGTCATGCGCTAGATATTAGACCGGTTTATAAACGAATCGATTCTTGTGCAGGTGAGTTTGCCTCACCAACGGCGTATATGTATTCAACCTATGAAGAAGAATGCGAATCGCAACCGAGTGATCGTGAAAAAATCATGGTATTAGGTGGCGGCCCAAATAGGATTGGCCAGGGTATAGAATTTGATTACTGTTGTGTTCACGCGGCCTTAGCGATGCGTGAAGACGGCTACGAAACTATTATGGTTAACTGCAATCCAGAGACTGTTTCAACGGACTTTGACACATCTGACCGCTTGTACTTTGAGCCACTAACTCTCGAAGATGTACTTGAAGTTGTTGAGCTAGAAAAACCTAAAGGGGTTATTGTTCAATACGGTGGGCAAACACCGCTTAAATTAGCTGAAGATTTGGAAGCGGCCGGTGTGCCTATTATTGGCACGTCACCGGAAGCGATTGACTTAGCAGAAGACCGAGAACGTTTTCAACAGTTAGTAGAAAAACTTGGATTACTTCAGCCACCTAATAGAACAGCGCGTGAACCAGAGCAAGCGGTCTTGTTAGCTGAAGAAATTGGTTACCCTCTCGTCGTAAGGCCATCTTATGTGTTGGGTGGCCGTGCGATGGAAATTGTTTATAACGAGTCTGAGCTACGTACATACATGCGTGAAGCGGTTAGTGTGTCTAATGACTCACCAGTATTGCTAGATCGCTTTCTAGACGACGCGATAGAAGTTGATGTGGATGCTATTTTTGACGGTGAAGAATTATTAATTGGCGGCATTATGGAACATATTGAACAAGCCGGCGTCCATTCTGGGGATTCTGCGTGTTCGTTACCGCCTTTTGATTTAAGTAAAGATGTACAAGATAGAATGCGTGTACAAACTAAGCAACTAGCTAAAGAATTAGGTGTTGTTGGTTTAATGAATATTCAATTTGCTATTAAAGGCGATGATATTTATATCTTAGAGGTAAATCCTCGTGCCTCTCGTTCTGTACCGTTTGTGTCTAAAGTTACTGGCTACCCATTGGCTAAGATTGCTGCACGTTGTATGGCAGGCCAAACACTAGCTGAGCAGGGCACAACGGAAGAAGTTATTCCGGATTATTTCTCCGTTAAAGAGTCAGTATTTCCTTTTGTTAAATTCCCTAATGTCGACCCGATGCTAGGCCCAGAAATGAAGTCAACAGGCGAAGTGATGGGCGTTGGCGACACATTTGGTGAAGCGTTTGGTAAATCTCAACGTGCTGCAGGCATTGATTTATCCGATGAAAACAATGTCATCTTCAGTGTTCGTGAAGCAGATAAGGTAAAAATGCTTGAATTAGCGAAAACGCTGGTATTACGAGGCAAGCATATTTATGCTACTCGCGGAACGGCAGAGGCATTAACTGCAGAAGGCATTGAATGTGAAGTGGTTAATAAAGTAAGTGAAGGTCGCCCGCATATTGTTGATGTGATTAAAAATGAAAGCATTCAATTGGTGGTTAACACGACAGAAGGTAAGCAAGCGATTACAGACTCTTCGTCAATTCGTCGTGAGTCGTTACAAAACAAGGCAACTTATTGCACAACAATTGCGGGTGCCAAAGCAACTATTGATGCACTTGCTGATATTAGTGTTAAAGAAGTTAGAGAGCTTCACGACTTACAAGCTAGAAACTAAAAGATAAACAGCTAGGAATTACCTATGAACAAAACACCATTAACGGTCAAAGGTGCTAAAACATTAACAGATGAGCTTGATGAACTTAAAAACGTTAAACGTCCTCAAATTACTGAAGCAATTGCCGATGCGCGTGCTCATGGTGATTTAAAAGAAAATGCTGAATATCACGCTGCTCGTGAAGAACAAGGAATGGCAGAAGCGCGTATTAGGGATATAGAAAGCAAATTAGGTAATGCGCAAGTTATTGATGTGTCTACGTTGAATGCGAACGGTAAAGTTGTGTTTGGTTGCACCGTTGAGTTAGAGAATATTGAAACGGAAGACGTGATTATTTACACCATCGTAGGTGAGGATGAAGCAGACATTAAAAATAACTTAATTTCTTATGCATCCCCTTTCGCAAAAGCATTAATTGGCAAAGAAGAGGGTGATGTGGCAGAGGTTAGAGCACCAGCCGGTGTTACTGAATACGAAATTATTGACGTACGCTACGAGTAGCTTTTCTTATCCGGGTTTTCACGGAAAAACACAGCAACAGACCCTATGCTTTGAATAACATCTGATTGAGTTTTCTCGGCAATAGTATTAATCATTTCTTTCTTTTCATCGCGGTCACTAGCAGACACTTTAACTTTAATAAGCTCATGATGATTCAGGGCTAATTCCACTTCATCTAGTACACTCGTTGTTAAGCCAGATTGCCCAAGACGAACAACAGGCTTGAGAGAGTGAGCATGGGCTTTTAGTTTTTTAACTTGTGCGTTTGAAAGTGGCATTTATTTAAATTAAAGTAGTATTAAACAAGTTATTTTACGCGAATTGCACCCTACAAGTATGACTTAAATGACAAAACACAAGAACAAACAGCAATGGTTAGATGAGCACTTTAATGATGAATACGTTAAAAAGGCTCAACAAATGGGTTTGCGTTCACGCGCAGTATTTAAATTAGAAGAAATAGATAAGAAAGATAAACTTATTCACCCTAATCAAATTGTCGTTGATTTAGGTGCAGCACCCGGTGGTTGGTCAGAATACGCCTATAAAAAAGTGGGTTCTAAAGGCCAGGTAATTGCGATGGATTTGCTAGATATAGAACCTATTAAAGGCGTGAGCTTTTTAAAAGGTGACTTTAGCGACGATACTGTCTTTGCTGAACTGCAAACCATGATCAATAATCAACCGGTAGATGTTGTATTGTCAGATATAGCGCCTAATATGAGTGGTAGTAAAGCAATTGATCAACCTAAATCTATGTATTTGGCAGAACTGGCGCTAGATTTTGCGATCAATAGTTTGAATAAAAAAGGTGCCTTTTTAATAAAATTGTTCCAAGGCGAGGGGTTTGATCAATACGTTCTTGAGGCAAGAAAATCTTTTTCCAGTGTTATCGTAAGGAAACCAAAAGCGTCACGTGCAAGAAGCAGAGAAGTTTACCTTTTGGCAAAGGGCTTGAAATTATAGTAACCTGTCCCCAAGTAGTAATGAACGAATTGTATGAAATAGAGTCAGAGTGTTGAATAACATTCAAATATAACTGAGGAGTATTGTTTTGAACGAGATGGTTAAAAATATAATAATGTGGGTGGTTATCGCTGGCGTACTAATGTCTGTGTTTAATAACTTTGGCGGCGGTGCAAAACAACAATCTAAAAATGTACTTAGTTACTCTCAATTCATTAACTCTGTTAACGCAGGCCAAGTTAGCAAAGTGGCTATTGATAGAGAACATAATATTATTGGTGAAACAACTTCTGGTGAACGTTTTACATCACGTAGCCCGGGTGATATGCATTTGGTCGACGACTTATTGAAAAATGGCGTTGAAATTATTGCGAAACCACCTGAAGAACAATCAACATTAATGTCCATCTTCATCTCATGGTTCCCAATGCTGTTATTGATAGGTGTTTGGATTTTCTTTATGCGCCAAATGCAAGGTGGCGCTGGCGGTGCTGGCGGGCGAGGTGCTATGTCGTTCGGTAAAAGCAAAGCTAAATTATTGAACGAAGATGAAATTAAAGTAACATTCGACGATGTGGCTGGTGTTCAAGAGGCTAAAGAAGAGGTTGTTGAAATTGTTGAGTTTTTAAGAGATCCAAGTAAATTCCAAAAACTAGGCGGCATGATACCTCGCGGCGTGTTGATGTCAGGTTCTCCTGGTACCGGTAAAACATTACTGGCTAAAGCTATTGCTGGCGAAGCTAAAGTTCCTTTCTTTAGTATTTCTGGTTCTGACTTTGTTGAAATGTTTGTCGGTGTGGGCGCATCTCGTGTAAGAGACATGTTCGAACAAGCGAAAAAAAGTGCACCATGCATTATCTTCATTGATGAAATTGATGCCGTTGGTCGTGCTCGTGGTATTGGTATGGGTGGCGGTAACGATGAACGTGAACAAACATTAAACCAATTATTGGTTGAAATGGATGGCTTCTCAGGCAACGAAGGCGTTATCGTTATTGCGGCAACAAATAGACCGGATGTATTAGACCCTGCGTTACTTCGTCCAGGACGTTTTGATCGCCAAGTGGTTGTGCCATTACCTGATATCAGGGGTCGTGAGCAAATTTTAAAAGTCCACCTTAAGAAAGTGCCTGCACACGATAGTGTTAAGCCGAATACAATCGCGCGTGGTACGCCTGGTTTCTCAGGTGCTGATTTGGCCAATCTTGTGAATGAGGCGGCCTTGTTTGCAGCGAGAGCGAATAAGAAAACGGTTGATATGAACGACATGGAAAATGCTAAAGACAAAGTCTTGATGGGTGCTGAACGTCGTTCGATGGTGATGAGCGAAGAAGAGAAAAGATGTACCGCTTATCACGAATCTGGACACGCAATTGTGGGGCGTTTAGTGCCTGAGCATGACCCTGTTTATAAAGTAACTATTATTCCTCGTGGCCGTGCATTAGGTGTAACGATGTTCTTGCCGGAACGCGACGCCATTAGTATTAGTAAACAAAAATTGGAAAGTCAGTTGTCTAGCTTATATGGCGGCCGATTAGCAGAAGAGATAATTTTTGGTGAAGAAGCCGTAACAACTGGTGCTTCTAATGACATTGAACGAGCATCCGCGATGGCTAGAAACATGGTCACGCAATGGGGCTTTTCAGAAAAGTTAGGTGCCTTAAATTACGGTGAAGATGAAAATGCAATGGGTCATTCAGGTGGTCAAAGCAAAATGTTTTCTGATGAAACTGTACAGCTGATAAACAGCGAAGTACGTGTCTTTATTGATCGTAATTATGACCGTGCAGAAAAACTGTTAAATGAAAATATTGATATTTTGCATTCAATGACTGAAGCGTTGATGAAATATGAGACGCTTGATAGTGATCAACTGGATCAATTGATGGCAAGAACGGCTGTTAGCCCACCTAAAGACTGGGAAGATGATAGCGACGAATCTGGTTCTGGTACTGTAGCGGCCAAACCAGAGTCTGATAAACCAGCTGAGCCTGACTCACCTGCAGTAGGGGATCCAGCAGAACAACCATAAATTCAATGAATTTTTCTGGTACAGAACTAAACCTAAAGAACCCCCATATTATGGGGGTTCTTAACATTACACCAGACTCTTTTTCTGATGGTGGGCAAAACAACTCTGTTGATAAGTCGATAAGCAACGCATTAGAAATGATTGAAGCAGGCGCTTCAATCATCGATGTTGGCGGTGAGTCTACTCGCCCAGGTGCAGTTAAGGTTTCGTTAGAAGAAGAGTTACAGCGTGTTGTTCCAGTAATTGAACGTTTAAACTCTGTATCGGATGTTATTATCTCGATAGACACCAGCAAACCACGTGTTATGCAAGAAGCCGTGAGTGCAGGCGCAGCGCTTATTAATGATGTGTTCGCCTTAAGGCAAGAAGGCGCTGTTGAGATGGCTGCTACATTAAATGTCCCTGTTTGCTTAATGCATATGCAGAAAACACCTCAGGCGATGCAGGAAAACCCCAAATATAGCGATATACTTAACGAGATAGACGCGTTTTTTAGCGAAAGAATTAAGGTGTGTGAGCGAGCAGGTATCTCAAAATCAACACTAATATTGGATCCAGGTTTTGGTTTTGGTAAATCGTTACAACATAACCTAGCCTTGCTTGCGAATTTGTCAATATTCAAACACTTTGGGTGCCCAATTTTGGCTGGTTTATCTAGAAAGTCGATGTTTGGGCTTCTCTTAAATAAAAAGGTTGATGAGCGTTTAATTGCAAGTATCTCAGCGGCTGTTGTTGCAGCTATGAATGGAGCAACTATACTTAGAGTTCATGATGTTGTAGAAACCAAGGATGCGCTTAGCGTTGTCAATGCGGTTCAGCAGCAAATTAAAATTTAAAATATTAAAGGATTATGCAAAAGAAATATTTCGGTACAGATGGAATACGGGGTGAAGTGGGTAAAGGCGCGATCACGCCAGAGTTCATGTTAAAACTTGGCTGGGCAACAGGGAAGGTGTTCCAAGCGCACGGTGATTGTAAAATAGTGATTGGAAAGGACACTCGAATTTCGGGTTATATGTTCGAATCGGCACTAGAAGCAGGGCTTGTGGCTGCAGGCGCTGATGTCCACTTATTAGGGCCTATGCCAACACCGGGCATTGCCTATTTAACGCGTACACTCCGTGCACATGCGGGTATTGTCATTAGCGCGTCTCACAACCCTCATTACGATAATGGAATAAAATTCTTTTCGAGCGAAGGTAAAAAGCTGCCAGATGAAATAGAGCTGGCTATTGAACGTAAAATTGATGAAGCGCTGGTTGTGGTGCCATCTGAAAAATTAGGTAAGGCAACTCGGGTTGAAGATGCTGCCGGCCGTTATATAGAATTTTGTAAAAGTACTATCCCACCATTATTAGGCCTAGAAGGCATTCGGGTGGTGGTAGATTGTGCACACGGTTCAACGTATCACATTGCTCCACACGTGTTCGAAGAGTTGGGTGCAACAGTGATTAAAATGGGCGTTAGCCCTGATGGTTTAAATATCAACGATGGCGTTGGTGCCACACAACCAGAAGCTCTGCAAAAAGCGGTATTAAGTAATAAAGCTGATATGGGTGTTGCATTGGATGGCGATGGTGACCGTTTGATTATGGTTGATCATACGGGTGATGTCTTAGATGGTGATGAGCTTATTTATATTCTAGCTAAAACACGTAAAGACAAAGGTTATTTAGGGAAAATTGTTGTCGGTACGACAATGACAAACCTGGGTGTAGAACATGCACTTAATAAGTTAGGTGTTGAGCTAAAACGAGCAGATGTAGGGGACCGTCATGTCATCGCTATGATGAATGAGACTAAGGCTATTCTAGGTGGGGAAGGGTCTGGGCATATTATTTGTGCAGATAGAACAACCACCGGTGATGGCATCATTTCTGCACTTCAAGTGATGGAAACGATGAGTAGAGAAAATAAATCATTACATGAACTGAAACAGGATATACAAAAATACCCTCAAACGATGATTAATGTACGTTTACAAGGTTCAGAAAAATTCGTTATAAATGATGAAATTAAAGCGGAAGTAAAAAAAGCTGAAAACGAATTAAACGGTTCAGGTAGAGTGCTATTAAGACCATCAGGTACAGAGCCTCTTGTGCGAGTTATGGTTGAAGGTAAGGATGCGCTACTCGTTAATTCAGTCGCAAAAACACTTAGCGCTTCTGTGGAGCGTATCTTAGCGTCGTAACATCAACGTTAAATGTAATAATCAATGTCAAATGAATATTGCATTATCGGGCAATAGTCGCTAACCTTCTCCGTTTTATTCGGGAAACAATGATGCGTCAGCCTCTTGTATTAGGAAATTGGAAAATGAATGGCTCAATTGCGTTGGCAAGTGAGTTAATTCAGTCGATTGGCAAGGGTATTGATGATAAAATATCGTGCGAAATTGGTATATGTGTTCCTTTTGTGTACCTAAATGTTGCGAATATGAATGTTCAAGGCTCAAAGATTAGCGTAGGCGCTCAAACGGTCTCAGAATATTCACCAGGTGCGTATACCGGTGAAATATCTGCGGATATGCTTTCTGATTTAAAATGTAGATGGGTATTAATTGGACATTCTGAAAGACGCCAGTACTTTGATGAAACAGATGAACAGCTAGTATTAAAGGTAAAGGCTTCTCAAAAAGAAGGGTTAACTCCCGTTTTTTGTATTGGAGAAACTGAAAAAGAACGTCAAGATAATAAAACATTTGAAGTTATTGAGCATCAACTCAAAGAGCTATTATCTGATAAGGGCATAGATTTTAATAACATAGTATTGGCTTATGAGCCTGTGTGGGCAATTGGCACCGGTTTATCTGCTACGCCAGAAGAAGCACAAGTTGTTCATGCTTATATTCGTAATTTACTAGCGAAGAAGGTGCCCGAAAAGGCCCAAACAACAAGAATTTTATACGGTGGAAGTGTGAATGCAAGTAACGCACAGACACTTTTAAATCAACAAGATATTGACGGCGGTTTAATTGGTGGGGCTTCTCTAAATGCTGAAGCTTTTTTGACAATTTGTCGTCATGCTAAATAGGACAGAAAAATGAGTATTTTTGCAATTGTATTAGCAGTTCACGTTTTAATAGCTGCTTTAATGGTAGGGTTGATATTGATTCAACACGGTAAGGGAGCAGACGCGGGTGCAGCTTTTGGTAGTGGTGCTTCTGGCACTGTATTTGGATCAAAAGGATCAGGTTCTTTTTTAACTAGGTCAACCGGTATTCTTGCCACATTGTTTTTCATAACAAGTTTATCGCTAGCTTACCTAGGTGCCAATAGAAGCGCACCTGACGATATTATTGATAGTATTTCCAATAACCCTGTCCAACAAACTGTAACTGAATCTCCAGAAGATTTGATTAAAGGGATTACAACGCCGGGGACTGACGCTGTCAAAGAAAAAACAGGCGTGTCTATCCCCGAATAACCTTTTGCCGAGGTGGTGGAATTGGTAGACACGCTATCTTGAGGGGGTAGTGTCCTTATGGACGTGCGGGTTCAAGTCCCGCTCTCGGTACCACGTTATATAAATGAGTGAATTTTCGTAAATGATTAATCAATTCGTGATGTTTATCGCTTTGTTAACGGCATTGTTTCTAGCAAACTTACCATGGCTTAATGACAATCTTTTTTTCTTTATAAAGTTGCAAAAAAAATCTGGCTGGATACGTTGGCTGGAGTGGGCATCATTTTACTTAGTGGTTTTAGCCAGTGGGTTTGCATTAGAAAGTAAACTAATGGGGATTGTATCTGAACAAGACTGGGAGTTTTATGTGGTGACTATTTGTTTATTTATAGTTTTCGCTTTACCTGGTTTTATCTATTGTTATGATTTGAAAAAGATTTTAAAGAACCGTCGATAAATCAACTAAGTAGCATTTTGTAACCACCAAAAGATAGCCTTTTAGGCTATAATTTATTTTTAAATTTAGGAGACTCTTCAAATGAAAGCACCTGTTCATGTAGCTGTTACTGGCGCCGCTGGTCAAATTTCGTATTCATTATTATTCCGTATTGCTTCAGGCGACTTTTTAGGCCCAGATCAACCAGTTTGCATGCACTTGCTTGAGATTACGCCTGCATTAGGCGCGCTTGAAGGTGTAGTTATGGAACTAAATGATTGTGCGTTTCCTTTAGTTCAAAACATTGAAATAACTGATGATGCAGAAGTTGCATTTAAAGATATTGATTTTGCCTTTTTAGTTGGTGCCCGCCCACGTGGCCCAGGCATGGAGCGTAAAGACTTATTAGAAGCGAATGCAGCGATCTTCTCTGTACAAGGGAAAGCGTTAAATAAAGTGGCTAAACGTGATGTGCGCGTATTAGTAGTAGGTAACCCTGCAAACACTAACGCATTAATTGCGATGAATAATGCACCGGACTTAAATCCTCGTAATTTTACTGCCATGACGCGTTTAGATCATAACCGTGCAATGAGCTTATTAGCTGAAAAGACAGGCGCCCACAATACGGATGTAACTAACATGACTATTTGGGGTAATCATTCTGCAACGCAATACCCTGACCTTCATAATACCTTAGTAAACGGTGAGCCCGCATTATCTAAAATTGATGCAAGCTGGTATGCGGGTGAATATATTCCTGCTGTACAACAACGCGGCGCAGCCATTATTAAGGCACGTGGTCTTTCAAGCGCGGCTTCAGCAGCCAGCTCTGCGTTAGATCATATGCGTACTTGGGTACAAGGTACTGCAGACGGCGATTGGGTTAGCATGGGTATTCCTAGTGATGGTAGCTATGGTATATCAGAAGGCCTTATCTACTCATTTCCTGTTACCGTAACCAATGGTGATTATTCAATCGTTCAAGGTCTTGAAATTAATGATTTCAGTCGTGAAAGAATGACGGCGACTGAAACAGAACTTAAAGAAGAACGTGATGGCGTAAAACATTTGTTTTAACTGCTAAGTCAAATACTTAAGAGATTAAGTTAATCTAATACTTAAGCTTTAAGATAATAAAAAGCCATGTGATTTCACATGGCTTTTTATTATGCTTTTTCAATACTGACCGTTGAATACTTAAATTCAGGGATTTTTCCATCGGGGTCAAGCGCAGCGCTGGTTAAGATGTTTGCAGCAGATTCTACAAATGCAAAAGGGATAAAAACCAAATTTTGTTGAATGTTATCATCAAGTCGGACTTTTAGTTTTATAGTGCCACGCCTACTGGTGATGTTAACTAATTCACCGGCTTTAATGTCCAACCCTTTAGCATCGTTACTGTTTAGTTGCACAAAAGCTTCAGGTTCTAAGGTGTCTAAAACATGGCTTCGGCGGGTTATGGAGCCTGTATGCCAATGTTCAAGCTGACGGCCTGTGGTTAATATAAATGGGTATTGTTCATCCAACATATCATTGGGTGGTGTAAAGTTGGCGGGAACAAATTGACCCCGTGAATCAGGTGTAGGGAACCCATCTGCAAAAACAATCTCTTGCCCAGGTTTTTCTGGGGATGAGCAGGGGTAGGTGACAGCGTGTTCATTATCTAGCCTGTTCCAACCGATATTGGCTAAAGAGGGCATGGCGAGTTGCATTTCAGTGTATACGTCTTTGAGCTTACTATATGACCAGTTAAGGCTCAATTGATTAGCAATATGTTGAATAATTTCCCAATCTGCTTTCGCATTGCCTGGTGCCTTAACCGCCTCGCGTCCTCTTTGGACTTGTCTATTCGTGTTGGTGACCGTACCATTTTTTTCAGGCCATGCTGCTGCTGGTAGTATGACGTCAGCAAACATAGCTGTTTCGGTTAGAAAAATATCTTGCACAACTAGATGTTCTAATTTTGCCAATGCAGCGCGTGCATGATTTAAATTAGGGTCTGACATTGCTGGGTTCTCGCCCATAATGTACATAGACCTAATTGTGTTGTTATGGATAGCATCTATGATTTCTACGACAGTTAAGCCCGGTTTAGACTCTAATTTGCATGACCAAATTTTTTCATAAAATGCATGTGCATTAATGTCATCCGTTTTTTTATAATCAGGGAAAAACATAGGGATTAAACCGGCATCAGAGGCACCTTGCACGTTATTTTGACCACGTAAGGGGTGTAGGCCGCTGCCCGGTTTACCAATATGCCCACACATTAACGCTAGAGAAATAAGACAGCGAGCGTTATCTGTGCCATGTGTGTGTTGAGAAATACCCATACCCCAAAAAATAATGGCTGACGTTGCTTGTGCGTATTTTCTTGCGACAGTTCTTATGACATCGGCAGAGACACCACAGATGCTTTGCATTTGCTCGGGTGAGAATTGTTTAAGGTGGTTAGCTTGCTGCTCAAAACCAGATGTATGTGTTTCTATATAATCCTGATTGTAGAGTTTTTCATCAACAATCACGTGCATGATGGCATTCAGTAAGGCAACATCTGTACCCGGGGTGAACTGCAACATGTGTGAAGCATGGTTTTTTAGAGCTTGCGCCCTGGGGTCCATGATAATTAATTCGCAGCCATTCTTTGCCGCTTGTTTGAAGAAACTAGCAGCAACAGGGTGGTTCTCACTCGGGTTGGCACCAATAACTATAATTACATCGCTATCTTTAACGGTAGTGAATGGAGCGGTAACAGCAGCAGACCCAATAGTTTGCATTAGTGCAGCAACTGACGATGCATGACAGAGACGGGTACAGTGATCAACGTTGTTATTACCAAAACCTGTACGAATTAATTTTTGGAATAGATACGCTTCTTCGTTTGAACACTTGGCAGAGCCGAATCCGGCTAAACTACTCGTACCATTTGATTCTTTACACGCTAAGAAGCCATTTGCTGCAACGTTTAAAGCTTCTTCCCATGAGGCTTTTCTAAAATGTGTTAATGGGTTGGTCGGGTCAATATTGATGCCTTTCTTAATATTGGGTAGTCTGATTAGAGGCTCTGTTAACCTTTGTGTAGACGTAATGTAATCAAATCCAAAGCGGCCTTTAACGCAAAGTCGACTGTCATTAGCGGGCCCTTTCGCACCATCAACTGAGAGTATTTTGTTATCTTTAGTATGAATGTTTACCTGGCAACCTACGCCACAATAGGGGCAAACCGATCGCGTTGTTTTATCGGCATCAGTGTTATTGTTAGTTGCATTTGAAAGTGCATTAGTAGGGCAAGCCTGTATACATTCGCCACAAGCAACACAGGTAGATTCTGCCAGAGGGTCATCAAAGTCAAACGTGATGTACTCATTATGTCCTCGACTCGATAGACCAATCACATCATTCACTTGAACTTCTCTACAGGCCCTAATGCAAAGATTACAATGAATACATGCATTGTGTTCCATGCGAATGGCAGGGTGTGTCATGTCAGAATTTGTTCGAGGGGCTTTGGGAAACCGAGAAGGCTTGCTGCGCATTGATGATGCAATGTTGGCGAAGTCAGAGTTGTTTAGTTTTTTTTCATTTAAATCAGTTCCTAATAGTTCCATCACCATGTTTCTAGCACTGACAGCTCGTTTGCTGTCAGTATTGATGACCATTTTGTTACTTGGGTAACGGCAGCACGATGGAGCGAGCGTTCTTTCGCCTTCAATATCGACCATACACACTCTGCAATTCCCATCTGCTCGGTAGCCGCTTGCATCGTTGAAACATAGATGGGGGATATCTATATTTTCACGCTTAGCAACCTGCCAAATTGTTTCGTCATGATTCGCGTCGACTTGTTTACCGTTGAGGTTAAATGAAACGTTTGTTGCCATCTTATACCTCATCCTCAAAGTATTTGATTGCTGACAAAATGGGGTTGGGAGCGGCTTGACCAAGGCCGCATATGGAAGCATTTGTCATGACAGAGGCTAATTCATTTAATAGGGGGTTATTCCAGTGTTCCTTAGCTATTAATTGACTCGCTTTTTCGCAACCAATTCTGCAAGGCGTACATTGCCCACAGCTTTCGTTGTTGAAAAAATTAAGTAAGTTAATGGTGGTGCTTTTAATTTTATCATGGTCAGAAAGTATGATGACTGCATGCGATCCAACGAAGCAGCCATAGTCGGACAGGGTGCCAAAGTCTAAGGGCAAGTGACTTAAAGAAGCGGGGAGAATACCGCCAGAGGCACCCCCTGGTAAATATGCTTTGAATGTATGGCCATTAATCATTCCTCCTGCAAGTTTTATCAGCTCTTCTACTGAGCTGCCTGCTGCTGCAACGATAACACCAGGGTTGTTAATCCGGCCTGATAATGAAAAAGACCTAGGCCCATCAGCGCTATTTTTTCCTTGCTGTTTAAACCACTGAGCACCTTTATTTAAGATGCTTGGTAACCAATACAAGGTTTCTATATTTTGAACTAATGTTGGGCGGTCAAATAACCCCCGTTCGGACACATACGGAGGACGGTGTCTAGGGATGCCGCGTTTACCTTCAATTGATTCAATCATGGCGGACTCTTCACCGCAAATATAAGCACCTGCACCTCTTCGTAATTCGAGGTAATCTTTATTAATAAGCTGCCGTTCAACCAAGCCCTGTATTTCCAAGGTTAACAATTCATAAATTGCAGTGTATTCATCGCGCAGGTAAATATAAATTTTGGAGGCATTGACTACGTGTGCCGCTATTAATATGCCTTCTAAAACCTGGTGTGGTTTGTTGGATAAGTAATAACGATCTTTAAAGGTGCCTGGTTCGCCCTCATCTGCATTAACGCATAAATATTTTGGTGACGTTTGGTCCCTTACGATTCGTAACTTACTGGCCGTAGGAAAGCCTGCACCACCCAAGCCTTTTAAACCAGATTCTTCAATTTTATCGAGTACGTCATTCGCGTTTAATTTATTGTTATACAGCGCTTGAAGCGTTTGGTAGCCGCCATCGTCAACGTATTGTTCATAGGTTTGATGGTTGGTTGGCAATGGCTTTATTGTTTTATCTTTTATGCTTGAAAGTAAAGAGTTGACAGTGACATTGCCTAAATAATTTTTACCTACGGCTGCAGCAGGCGCTTCATTACAAAGCCCCATGCAGGGCGCGGGAAGCACTCGAACATCTTTTTTAATATGCTGTGATAGTTCTTTTAAAAGTTCATCAGACCCTGCCATGTTACAACTTAAGGAATCACAAACTCGTACGGTTAGAGGCGGAGGAGGGGTTTGGTTTTCTTTAATAACATCAAAATGATGATAAAAAGTGGCGACTTCGTAGACTTCTGATTGAGATAGTTTTAACTCATTGGCCAGCGCCATTAAGTGAGAGGCGCCAATGAAAGACCATTTGTCTTGAATAAGGTGTAAGTACTCAATGAGTAAGTCTTTTTGTCTTAGCTTACCTTCTAATAACGTTTGTATGTCTGCTTGTGCAATGGGATCAAGCTGGCGGCCTTTATTAAAGGAGCGGCCTTTGCGCTTCTTTTTACTTCCGGGTCTTACATTGACTTTATTATCTTTCGCCATCACGGGTGGTTCTTAAAACAAAAGAAGTTATAAGGTAACATAAAAAAGGCCATGTGTTTACATGGCCTTTAATACGAATTATTTATACTATTAACTTAAGCTTGGGCCGGCAGCAACTAGAGATTCTCCCTCATCATTATCTGTATATTTTTCAAAATTAGTAACAAACAGTTGAGCCAAATCCTTAGCGCGCTTATCCCATTCAGCCGTATCTTCGTAGGTGTCGCGTGGGTCAAGAATATTGCTGTGAACACCTTGTAATGAAGTAGGAATTTCTAGGTTGAAATAAGGGATATGTTTGGTTTCAGTATTTTCTATAGAGCCATCAAGAATCGCGTTAATAATGCCGCGGGTATCTTTAATTGAAATACGTTTACCCGTACCATTCCAACCTGTATTAACAAGGTAGGCCTGGGCACCAACAGCGTCCATACGCTTGACAAGCTCTTGTGCATACTTAGTAGGGTGGAGTGATAAGAACGCAGCACCAAATGCAGCCGAGAAGGTCGGAGTAGGTTCTGTAATGCCTCTTTCTGTTCCAGCTAATTTAGCCGTAAAACCAGACAAGAAATAGTATTTAGTTTGTTCAGCGGTTAATTTAGATACGGGCGGGGTTACGCCAAACGCATCTGCAGTTAAAAAAATAACTTTTTTAGCGTGGCCGCCTTTAGAAACAGGTTTGACTATGTTTTCAATATGGTCAATTGGGTACGACACACGGGTATTTTCTGTTTTAGAGTTATCAGAGTAATCGGTAACACCATCAGCACCGACGGTAACGTTTTCTAATAATGCATCGCGGCGGATAGCACCATATATTTCAGGCTCGTCTTCTTGACTTAGGTTGATTACTTTTGCATAACAACCACCTTCAAAGTTAAACACACCATCATCATCCCAGCCATGCTCATCATCTCCGATTAATTGGCGATTAGCATCAGTCGATAATGTTGTTTTACCGGTGCCAGATAGACCAAAGAAAATAGCAACATCGCCTTCTTTACCAATGTTCGCTGAACAATGCATTGAAGCCATGCCGCGAAGTGGAAGTAGGTAGTTCATCATGCTGAACATGCCTTTTTTCATTTCTCCGCCGTACCATGTGCCGCCAATCAGCTGTATTCTTTCTGTTAAGTTGAACGCAACAAAGTTCTCAGAGTTTAAGCCTTGTTCTTTCCAATTTGGGTTCGTTGTTTTAGCACCATTCATCACAATAAAGTCAGGCTCAAAATCAGCTAATTCTTCTTCTGATGGGCGTATGAACATGTTTTTAACAAAGTGAGCTTGCCATGCGACTTCAACAATAAAACGTACGGATAATCGCGTGTCTTTGTTAGCGCCGCAATAGGTATCAACAACAAAAAGTCGTTGCCCTGATAATCTGTCAGTCACTAACTCTTTTAACTCGTCCCATGTTTCTTTCTCAAGAGGCTTGTTATCATTCTTACCTTGTGTAGACCACCAAACAGTATCACGAGATACATCATCCATCACGATGTATTTATCTTTTGGAGAGCGGCCTGTAAAAATACCGGTATCCACTGCAACAGCCCCAGATTTAGTAACGGTGCCTTTTTCGTAGCCGGATAAATCATCACGTGTTTCTTCTGCGAATAATAAGTCAAAAGAAGGGTTATGAATGACTTCAGTTGGATTGGTTATTCCGTATTGAGTTAGGTCTAATGTTTTAGACATTGTTCAGGCTCCAGTGGTATTAGGTTAATTTGTTATTTTTAATGACTGCGTAGGCAGAATGATTGTGAATCGACTCGAAGTTTTCAGCTTCCAAAGTATAGGCTAATATTTGCGAATTTTCATTTAGGGCATTAGCAACATCTCGTACGACATCTTCTACAAATTTTGGGTTGTCGTAGGCACGTTCAGTAACGTATTTCTCATCAGGCCGTTTAAGCAAGCTGTAGAGTTCACTAGATGCTTGAGATTCAACTAATTTAATAATATCTTCAGCAAATAGGTCGCCGTTTGTTTTAGCGTTTACCGTAATGTGTGACCGTTGGTTATGAGCGCCATAGTCGGATATTTTTTTAGAACAAGGGCATAGGCTTGTTACAGGAACAACAACTTCAATATGTATTGCTGTACCAGCAGGTGACCATTCGCCTTCAAGCTTAATTTGATAATCAAGTAGGCTATTAACGCCTGTAACAGGTGCGGATTTATTTATAAAATATAAAAAATTTGCTTCTATGTAGCCAGTGTCTGCTTCAAGAAGCTTGGTCATTTTTTGTAAAAGCGCAGCAAAACTCTGAATAGATAATTCCTGACAATCTTCATTTAACAAAGCCACAAAACGTGACATATGTGTGCCTTTTTGGTTGTGAGCCAAATTGACTGACATATTGAATGTGCCGACGGTTGCTTGCTGGTTTGCATTTTTATCGACAAATACAAACGGGTGGCGAATATCTTTTATGCCCACTTTATTGATGGGCATATTTCTTGAATCTGGTCGGTTTTGTACGTCTTCGATTGTCATGTTTTATTTTCTATTTTACGGTGCAAGCGTGTTGTCTTTATCGCTAAGCGATTTGAGGTGGTTGGCTATCGTCTGAGAAATGTTTTTTGAATCTAGCCCTGCCTCTTGAAGCAGCTCCTCTCTTGTTCCATGCTCAATGTTTGTGTCGGGCAAGCCGATATTTAAGACATTAACGTCGAGTTTTTGTTCATTAATGAACTCGTTTATAGCGCTACCTGCACCCCCTTTAACAACATTTTCTTCAAGGGTAACAATAACGGCATGCGATACAGCGATGTCAATAATCATGCTTTCATCAAGCGGTTTTACAAAGCGCATATTGATAACGGTCGCATTTAATTCTTTTGCAACGTCAAGCGCAGGACTGACTAATGTACCAAACGCTAACAAAGCAACCTTCTTACCATCACGTACTTTGATAGATTTGCCAATATTGATGGTGTCTAGCGTTTCAGTGATATCAACACCTGGGCCAACGCCTCTTGGATACCGAACAGCAACCGGGCCATCGTAATCAATCCCGGTTGATAGCATCAGGCGACATTCGTTTTCATCTGCTGGTGCCATAATAACCATATTGGGTAAACAGCGTAGATAGCTAAAATCATACGAGCCAGAATGAGTGGGGCCATCTGGGCCAACAAGACCAGCACGATCAATAGCAAACAATACAGGTAGTTTTTGCAGGGCTACATCATGTATTAATTGATCATAACCGCGTTGTAAGAAGGTTGAATAAATGGCCACCACAGGTTTTAAACCTTCGCATGCCATGCCGGCGGCAAGCGTAACTGCATGTTGTTCGGCAATGCCAACATCGAAGTATCGATCTGGGAATTCTTGTTCAAACGCTACCATGCCAGAACCTTCACGCATAGCTGGCGTTATACCAACAACGCGTTCATTAGCTTTAGCGATATCGCATAACCATTGGCCAAAAACCTCCGTGTATGTTGGCTTGGCAGGTTTCTTGGCTGGCAAGTTATCATGAGTAGGGTCGAAAGTAGACACGCCATGATACCCAACTGGGTCAGCTTCAGCGGGAGAAAAGCCTTTGCCTTTTTGTGTAACAACATGAAGGAACTGTGGGCCTTGCAAGTCTTTTAAGTTGGACAGTGTTGTTACCAACGTTGGCAAATCGTGCCCATCAATTGGGCCGATATAATTAAAACCAAGCTCTTCAAACAAGGTGCCGGGCACTATCATGCCTTTTACATGCTCTTCTGTTCTTCTAGCGAGCTCCCAGACACTGGGCATATTAGACATAACTTTCTTGCTGCCTTGTTTTACAGTGGTGTAGAACTTGCCCGATAGTAATTTTGCCAAGTAGTTTTTCATTGCGCCAACATTGGGCGAAATGGACATGTCGTTGTCATTTAAAATAACCAATAAATTAGCATCTAAAGCGCCTGCGTGGTTTAGCGCTTCAAATGCCATGCCGCCGGTGATGCCTCCATCGCCGATAATCGCAACGGTTCGTTTCTTATTACCTGTTCTTTCGGCAGCTATTGCCATGCCTAATGCTGCGCTTATTGAGGTGCTTGAATGGCCAACACCAAACGCGTCATACTCGCTTTCTGCGCGTGTTACAAAAGGGGTGATGCCGTTCTTCTTGCGAATGGAGGATATTTTATCTTTGCGGCCAGTGATGATTTTATGCGGGTAAGCTTGGTGGCCGACGTCCCAAACCAATTTGTCATTGGGGGTATCAAAAACATAATGAAGGGCAACAGTTAGTTCAACTGTCCCAAGCCCTGCGGCCAAATGCCCGCCAGATTTGCTAACAGAAGAAATAAGAAAGCGACGTAATTCATCTGATAGAACGACCAGCTCTTTGTCTGTCAGTAAACGTAAGTCACTGGGCAGGTTGATTTTATCGAGCATTGGGTAGTGGTCAGAAAGGGTCACGTAATAGCAGTAAAATACGGTTAAGTTAAGGGAACGTATTATCCTGTGCTAGACAGTTGTATGCAAGGATTATGCATGACGAGATACAGTAAATTCTGCTATATGGCGTAAATGATTAGCGCGTTCATCAAAATCAGAAAGATTCGACATAGCATCGTCATATAAATCGCGCGCCAGTTGTTGAGATGCTTTTAAACCGATTAAGGCAGGGTAGGTGGCTTTTTGGGTTTGTTTGTCTTTACCTTGAGTTTTACCTAATACATCGGTAGATGAGGTTTCATCCAGAATATCGTCTTGCACTTGAAATGCTAGGCCGATGCATTCAGCGTAGTGTTTTAGGTGCAAATAATCGTTATCTGACGGCAATCGTTTTAGATTGGCAACAAGGGTGACACATGCACAAATGAGTGCGCCCGTTTTATGTAAGTGCATGCTTTCAACTTCTGCGATGGTGACGCTTCTACCTTCATTTGATAAATCTATTGCTTGGCCACCAACCATGCCACGCGACCCTGCTGCTTGGGATAGTAATTGAATACAGCGTACTTTTTGTGGATCTGAAATACTTGCATTGGATAGAACCTTAAAAGCCAATGTTAATAACGCATCTCCAGCTAAAATAGCTGTCGCTTCATCGTAGGCTATATGACAACTGGGTTTGCCGCGTCGTAAGTCGTCGTCGTCCATAGAAGGCAGATCATCATGTATTAGAGAGTAAGCGTGAATAAGTTCGATGGCGCAAGCGATGCTATCTAGGGCATCATCAGCGATATTAAATACATGGCCTGTAGCGTACACAATCATTGCTCGAATGCGTTTACCACCCTTTAAGGTTGAATAACGCATAGCTGCGTGCAGTCTTTTAGGCTCAATAGTGTCAGAAGGTAATACGGAATCTAACGCTAATTCTATTTGCTCTAGTTTTACCTGTTGGAACGTTTCAAAAGATGACATTGGAAAAAGTGATTATTGTTCGAAATCAACGGGTTTAGCCGTATTGGATTTGCTGAGGAGTATCTCAACCTTTTGTTCTGCCTCAGTTAACGACTTTTGGCATGATTGAACCAGTTTAATTCCTTGTTCAAACTCCTTTAATGAGTCTTCAAGATTCAAACCGCCGTTTTCCATACGTTCAACCAGTTCTTCTAATGTATGGAGAGATGATTCTAAATCGAGTTTTTTTGCTTTGGCCATATCGGTTATTGAATGTATTAAGTAAAATTGTATTATACGCGTTTCATCAGGAAATACTGTTGACATCAATTAGAAGCTAACGTATCTTGAACCTTCCTTTAGACTAAGTCTAAGCTTGGCCTAAGAGGTAATTGATATCAATCAACACGAGGAATTATTATGTCACTTAAAGGTTCTGAAACAGAGCAAAATTTAAAGGATGCATTTGCTGGTGAATCACAAGCAAACCGTCGCTACTTATACTTCGCAAACAAAGCAGACATCGAAGGCTACAACGATGTATCAACTGTTTTCCGTTCAACTGCTGAAGGTGAAACCGGCCATGCGCACGGTCACTTAGAGTATTTGGAAGAAACAGGTGATCCAGCGACTGGTTTGCCGATTGGTGGAACAGAAGATAACCTTAAAGCATCTATTGCTGGCGAAACACATGAGTACACTGATATGTACCCAGGTATGGCTAAAACAGCACGTGACGAAGGTCATGATGAAATTGCTGATTGGTTTGAAACACTTGCAAAAGCGGAGCGTTCACACGCTAACCGTTTCCAAAAAGCGTTAGATACTTTAAACGCATAATTTTGGTGTAGTAGATTAGAAAGGAGGGTACGCGCGTACCCTCCTTTTTTATTGGAGAAAGACATGAGAGAAGGTAGCTTAGAAGCCCCAACCAGACACCCGTTAGATTGGAAAAACGCGAGTTTTTACGATGAAGCTAATTTGTTTAATGAATTAGACCGCGTGTTCGATATTTGTCATGGTTGCCGCCGGTGTTTCAATTTATGCAATTCGTTTCCATTACTGTTCGATGTTATTGACGAGTCCGAAACGATGGAGCTCGACAGCGTCGATAAAAAAGTTTACTGGGATGTTGTCGATAATTGCTACCTGTGCGACATGTGCTTTATGAGTAAATGCCCGTACGTACCTCCTCATGAATGGGACTTAGATTTTCCTCATTTAATGTTACGCGCAAAAGCGGTTAAATTTAAAAAAGAAAATATAAAACAAAGAGATAAGTTAATAACCTCGACAGATTCTATTGGAAAATTAGCCTCTATACCGATTATAGTAAACGCTGTTAATGCAGCGAATAGCAGTAAAATGGTGCGCGGCTGGATTGATAAAGCATTGGATATCCACCCCGACGCGGTTCTCCCTAAATACCATAGCGATACAGCACGTAAACAATTGGCTAACCATACAAGCGTTAGCAGTGAGCCAAGAGCGTGTGAAGAAACAACCGGCAAAGTGGCTATTTTCACTACTTGTTACGGCAACTATAATCGCCCCGATTTAGTGAATGACTTGGTTGCTGTATATGAACACAATGACATTACCGTTGATATTTGCAAACAAGAAAAATGCTGCGGTATGCCGAAATTAGAATTAGGTGATTTGGAAGAGGTAGAGCGCCTTAAAAATAATAATATTCCTGAATTAGTACGTTTAATAGACGCAGGTTTTGACATTATTGCGCCTGTGCCTTCGTGCGTACTGATGTTTAAACAAGAACTTCCATTGATGTTCCCAAATGATGCGGATGTGTTAAAAGTACGTGATGCGATGTTTGACCCGTTTGAATACTTGATGTTGCGCAATAAAGGTGGCTTTTTAAAAACCGACTTTAAAGAAGAGATTGGTGATGTGTCTTATCAAGTGGCATGTCATTTGCGCGTTCAAAACATTGGCTTAAAAACTAAGGAGTTATTAGAATTAATTCCGAATACATCTGTAAAAGCACATGAACGTTGTTCGGGGCACGATGGAACGTATGCACTAAAAAGCGAGTTCCATGAGATATCTAAAAAGATTGCTCGCCCTGTTGTAAATCGGGTAGATAAAGACCAAGGAGCGACCTTTTCAAGCGATTGCCCGATGGCTGCCGACCACATTGCAGCTGGTTTAAAAAATGAAAAAACAGTTAAAAATCCAATGAGTTTACTCAAGCAAGCTTATGGTTTATAGGGTTAAAGAAAATTAAAGGAACATGATGAAAAAGTTAATTAAAGATGAATTATATTCATTAGAAGAATATTCAAACATGCGTACGGAATACAAGACTAAAGTGCGTGCACACAAAGAAAACAGAATTGTACGGATTGGTGAAAATGTTAGTTTGCATTTTGAAGATTACCTCACCATGCGATATCAGGTTCAAGAAATGCTACGTGCAGAAAAGATATTTGATGCAGCGGGCATAAACGAAGAAATTGAAACCTATAATCCACTCATCCCTGATGGCCAAAATTGGAAAGCGACCATGATGATTCAATTCAATAAGGTTGAAGACAGGGTAAAAGCGTTGGCTGAAATGATTGGTATTGAAAGGGCAACTTGGGTGCAAGTAGAAGGGTTTGATAAAGTGAGCCCGATTGCAAATGATGACCTTGAGCGCGAAACAGAAGAGAAAACATCATCTGTGCATTTTTTACGGTTTGAATTAACGCCAGAAATGGCAACGGCGGCTAAACAAGGCGCAGCAATTAATATGGGTGTAGAGCATGCAGCTTATACGCAAACTTGCCTACCGATTGCTGAAAACTTTAGAGAGTCTCTCGTTAACGACCTAAACTAGCCAGTAGCACGCGTTGCTTGGAGTTTTTCTATTAAACTTTGCACGCTACAAGGAACATGTAAATGATAACCCTGGCCGTAATCAACACCTATGTCAGCTAGTTTGTCAAAAATCTCGGCGTTTTCCACGAATTCGCCGATGGTTTCTTTGCCCATTAAATGGCCAATTTCATTAATGGATTTTACCATCGCAAGGTCTAGTTCATCATCCAGTATATTTTTAATAAATTGGCCATCAATTTTTAGAATATCGACGGGCAATTTCTTTAAATATTCGTAGGAAGATAACCCCGTTCCAAAGTCATCTAAAGCGACCTTGCAACCCAGTTTTCGAAGCTTTTCAAGAAAAATAATGCCTGCTTGCGGGTTAGATATTGCTGCAGTTTCTGTTATTTCAAAACATAATTTTTGAGCAGGCATTCCAGAACACTTTATCGCATCTACAATGACATTGTATGTGCTTTCTTCTGCAATTGTTTGGCCAGATAAGTTAATGCTGACCCAGCCAAATTGATCTTGAATAGTAGCCATTTGTTGGATGCTATTTCGTATTACCCAATGATCAATTTTATGCATTAATTTGTAACGTTCAGCAGGGGGTAGAAAAACGTAAGGTGCAATAATATCGCCTTTATTATCAAGCATGCGTACCAATATTTCGTAATTGCATAGCTGGGTGTGTTGGCTATTTCCCACAAGTTTTGAAGAACAAATTTTTTGCACATAACACGTAAATTTATCGGTTTTTAATGCGTCTTGAATTTGGCTAACAATATTCCCTTGTTGTAACCGTTGTAAAACTACTTGATCTGACGAGGTGTGGATATGAATACAGTTCCTGCCTTCTTCTTTGGCTAGATAACACGATGTGTCGGCAAGGTTTAATGCCTGCTCATAAGACTCAATGGTGATGTCTAGGCTGATGATGCCGATACTGACACCCAAGCTAAATTCATTTTTTTCCCAAACAAATGTGAAATCGTCAATAGCCTTACGTATTTTTTCTCCAATAGTTTGGGCAACAGATAAAGAGCAATCATGCAAAAGAATACAAAATTCGTCACCGCCCACACGAGATAGAGTGTCTGCCTTACGTAACAAGTGTTTTATGATTTGGCTAACTTCAATCAATGCGACATCACCAGCGCCATGGCCTGAGCTATCGTTAATGATTTTAAAGCGGTCTAAATCCAAGTACAGTAAGGCGTGCAAACCGTTATCAATTTTAGTTTGATTGATGTTTTGTTTTAATATTTCGTCAAATCCACGTCGGTTTATTAATTTTGTTAATGGATCGTGAGTTGCCTCAAAACCGAGTTTAGACGTTAAACGATGTTTTTCCGTGATGTCTTTAAAATACCAAACGCGTCCATGAATGGTTTTGCTTCGATGCAAGGGGAAGGATGTCATATCTAACACACGACCATCGTTCAAATGGATAAGGGAAGCGATTTTTTCTATCGATAGCGGCTTAACGTCGGTTACTATGCTGGCAATGTCTTCAATATTGGATATAACCTCAGCGCCTAGCTGGAGCACATTAAGAGTTGGCTTTCCTATTAATGTATTTCCGCGCTTTACAATATTAAATGTATCAAGAAAAACGGGGTTTATTGTAATCACATTTCTGTTGTTATCTTCTACCAACAAACCATCGTCAGATGCTTCCATAATGGCGCGCTGTATATCCAACGTATCTTCAAGCTTGTTTGTGGACTGTGTTATGCCAGTAATGTTTTTAAAATACCAAACACGTCCTTTAATCTTTTTATTGTGAATGAGTGGAAAGGAATCCATTTCTAAGACGGTGCCATTTAGCAAGTAAATGTTATGCACAATTCGTTCTTTATTTGTTGCTGATAAATGAGAGACGACGGGGCCAATTTCATCAGCGTTTTTAATAACAGGTAAACCTTTTCCCAAAAGGTCTAAGGTCTCTATATTATTAGTGTTAGGTGGGGGTATTTCAAAAAATGTGTAAAAATTTTGGTTGATGGTTATTACTTTCCTGTTGATATCTTCAACAAGTAAACCATCATCAGATGCTTCAAAAATAGCATGTTGAATATCTAGTGTTTCACTTAAAGCATTTTTAGCTTCAATTTGAGCAGTGGTATCTACAGAGGTAATAAGATAATGCGTTTTACCGTTATAGTTAATGATAGACCCCGTATTTTCGACATGAATTTCATTACCTGCACCGGTGATTTTTTTGCCTTGAACGAAGGCATGCCCGTTAATATTTAGGTTACTAAAAAACTGCTCAAACAATGATTTACTTTCTTTAGATAAAAATTGTTGACCATGTTGATTAATTAATTCACTAAGTGGGCGGCCATTTAATGTGCAATAGACTTTATTTGCATAAACTAGGTTTTTGTCGGCATCGTAAATAACCTGAGCTAATGGGCTATTATCAAGTAATTCACTGGATAATTCGGCAGCATTGATTAAGGAGGGTATGTTGAAGAGGTGAGTAACGGAGCCTTTAATTTTTTCTGAAACGGCTGTTAATATTTGTTTGTCTTCGTCTGAATACTGGTGATTGGTTTCACAATGGTGTACTCCAAAGGCCCATTTATCATTATTGTCAGCCTCTACAATGCACGACATTTGGTTTTGTATTTTAAACTGTTCGTATATACCAGCTAAACCTTCATCTTCAAGCGATGCTATTTTATAATCGATGGCCGATGTCGACGATAATGTTTGTTCTGCTATGTGGTTACAAATTGGGTTGACGGGTCTGTATGTTTTGAGCTGATTAGCACCAGGATACTCAGGTGTTGTTTCTTCAATAGGTATTAGGTATTTTTCAGCATTAACTTCACAGGGGTACATTAACCAACAGCGACCAGCATCTAAGGCCGTCAACGTATCGCGTAGTATAATTTTTAACCTGTGATGTTCGGCTAGCGGTAAGGCCAGTGTCTCATCAACTTTATCAAGTAGCTCTTTAAATCTCATAATTTCCGTGTAAAAAAACGCTAAAGTCCTTAGTTAATAATAGACTATCTATAAAGTTATTTTGTTATTAAGCCTGAAATATTCTTAACTTAATGATTGTGTGAAAATGTTGAACTGCGTATGCTTTGTGCGAATAATTTCACCTTTAATTTAATAAATAAATAGTTTATGAGTGAGCAATACAGTGCCTCTGATATTGAGGTGTTAAGCGGGCTTGACCCGGTTAAAAAACGTCCCGGTATGTATACCGATACAGTGAGGCCAAATCACCTTGTCCAAGAGGTGTTGGATAACAGTGTTGATGAGGCAATAGCCGGTTTTGCATCACAAATCGACGTAACTGTTTTTAAAGACGGTTCAATTGCAATTGTAGATGACGGCCGTGGCATGCCTGTGGATATTCACCCAGAACATGGTGTGCCAGGCATAGAGTTGATTTTAACGAGGCTGCATGCGGGCGGTAAGTTTTCAAATAAAAATTATCAGTTTTCAGGTGGTTTACACGGTGTAGGAATTTCTGTTGTGAATGCCTTGTCAACGCGTGTTGATGTTGAAGTTAAACGCGAGGGGAAGCGTTTTCATATGGCATTTGAGAACGGCGACAAGGTGTCGGATTTAGTAGAACTAGGAACGGTTGGGCAACGAAACACAGGCACATCTGTCCGTTTTAAACCCGATGCTCAATATTTTGATTCTGTTAATATCTCGATGCCTAAATTAAAGCATGTGCTACGGGCAAAAGCGGTGTTATGTCCTGGGTTACGTATTAATTTAAATGATGAAATTAATGCCGAAAAATTCGAGTGGTTTTATGAGAATGGACTCACTGATTACTTATTAGGTGAATTAGAGCATTTAACACTATTACCGCCAGAAGGGTTTGTATGGGGTGCGAGTAGTGAGCGAGAGTCTGTTGAATGGGCAGTAGCATGGTCATCTGACGCAGGTGAAGGAATCACTGAAAGTTATGTAAACTTGGTGCCAACATCACAAGGTGGTACGCATGTTAATGGTTTGCGCACAGGGTTAACGGAGGCGGTTCGGGAATTTTGCGAATTCCAATCATTATTACCCCGTGGTGTAAAAATTACGCCAGATGATGTCTGGGAGCGTTGTCATTACGTGCTTTCTATAAAACTAGAAGACCCACAGTTTTCAGGCCAAACAAAAGAACGCTTAACATCGCGTGAATGTGCAGCCTTTGTGTCGGGCGTGGCGAAAGACAGTTTTAGTTTGTGGCTAAACCAACACCCAGCGATTGGTGAAGAAATTGCCCAAATTGCTATTCAACGAGCACAAAATAGACAGCGTGCTGGAAAAAAGGTTATTCGCAAAAAGGTTACGAGTGGCCCTGCATTACCCGGCAAACTGGCTGATTGTTCATCACAGGATTCTTACCGTTCAGAATTGTTTTTAGTGGAAGGGGATTCGGCGGGTGGTTCTGCAAAACAAGCACGTGACCGTGAATTTCAAGCCATTATGCCGCTTAGGGGTAAAATTTTAAATACTTGGGAAGTTGACCCCGTTGATGTTTTAGCATCTGAAGAAGTACACAATATTTCAATAGCGATTGGTGTGGAGCCGGGCTCACCTAATTTAAAATCATTACGCTATAACAAGGTGTGTATTCTGGCCGATGCGGATTCTGATGGTCTACACATTGCGACCTTGTTATGTGCATTATTTGTACGCCACTTTGCACCGTTAGTTGAAGCAGGGCATATTTATGTGGCAATGCCACCGCTGTATCGAGTAGACGTGGGTAAACAGGTGTTTTACGCACTAGACGATGCCGAAAAAGAAGGGGTGTTAGACCGAATTGCCGCTGAGAAATTAAAAGGCAAAATTAACGTTCAGCGATTTAAAGGGCTGGGTGAAATGAACCCAGCTCAATTACGCGTAACAACGCTTGATCCTGATACACGTCGCCTTGTCCGTTTAGAAATGCACCCCGGTGACGCAACACATGCAAAAATGGATATGTTGTTAGCCAAAAAACGCGCATCAGACCGTAAAGCGTGGCTTGAAGAAAGCGGCAACTTGGCAGAACTTTAAGAGATTATTATGAGTACAACACAGTTTGAAAATATTGAAACGCTGCCGCTAAAAACGTTTACTGAAAAAGCCTATTTGGATTATTCCATGTACGTGATTTTGGACCGTGCGTTACCACATATTGCTGATGGCTTAAAACCTGTACAGCGTCGTATCGTGTACGCGATGTCTGAATTAGGTTTGTCAAACAACGCCAAGTTTAAAAAGTCCGCAAGAACGGTGGGGGATGTATTAGGTAAGTTTCATCCGCATGGGGATACAGCCTGTTATGAAGCAATGGTGCATATGGCACAACCCTTTGCTTACCGTTATCCATTAGTTGATGGGCAGGGCAACTGGGGTTCACCAGATGATCCAAAATCATTCGCGGCGATGCGTTATACCGAATCTCGCCTTGCACCGTATTCAAACAGTTTGTTGAGTGAGCTGGGGTTGGGTACGGTTGATTGGACAGATAACTTTGATGGCACCTTGCAAGAGCCTGTTTTGCTTCCAGCCCGTTTACCAAACTTATTATTGAATGGAGTAACAGGTATTGCTGTGGGTATGTCGACGGATATTCCACCGCATAATTTGAATGAAGTGGCCACTGCTTGTATTCGCTTGTTAGATGAGCCAAAAGCGGATATTGATACCTTAATGGAGCATATTAAAGGCCCAGATTTTCCGACAGAAGCAGAAGTCATAACCTCGCGTGAAGATATAAGGTCAATGTACGAAAAGGGTATGGGCAGCCTACGTGCCCGTGCTCGATATGAGATGGAACAAGGGCAAATTATTGTTACCGCATTGCCATATCAAGTATCTGGCGCAAAAGTATTAGAACAAATAGCGGCACAAATGCGCGCTAAGAAATTACCTATTGTTGAAGATTTGCGAGATGAATCTGATCACGAAAACCCAACACGCTTAGTGATTGTTCCCCGTTCGAATCGTGTCGATATTGAACAATTAATGTCGCACCTTTTCGCTACCACAGATTTAGAACGTACCTATCGTGTTAACTTCAACGTAATTGGCTTGAGTGGAAAACCGCAAGTTAAAAACTTAAAAGTATTATTAACTGAATGGCTAAGTTACCGTATAGAAACAGTTAGGAAACGCTTAGATTATCGATTAGATAAAGTTAATGATCGTTTACATATTTTAGATGGGTTGTTAATTGCGTATTTGAATATTGATGAAGTAATCAAGATTATCCGCGAAGAAGAAAAGCCAAAAGAAGCGATGATGGTACGTTTCGGCATCACCGATGTTCAGGCGCATGCGATTCTTGAAATAAAATTACGTCAATTAGCGAAATTAGAAGAATTTAAAATTCGTGCGGAACAAGATGAATTAGCAAAAGAACGTGATTATTTAGAGAAAATACTTAATTCTAAACAACGGTTAAGAACACTCGTAAAAAATGAAATTCAGGCGGATGCTGAACTGTATGGTGACGCTAGGCGCTCACCAATTGTTAGCCGCCAATCAGCGCAGGCTTTGGACGAGCGTGCCTTGATTCCGAATGAACCAATGACGATTGTTATTTCTCAAAAAGGTTGGGTGCGTGCGGCTAAAGGCCATGATATTGACCCGAAAAGCTTAACGTTTAGGTCGGGCGATGAATATTTAGCCTCTGCAAAAGGCCGCAGTAATAGTTTGGTCTATTTTCTAGATTCAACGGGTAGAGTTTATAATTTACCCGTTCATGGTTTACCGTCGGCACGTGGGCAAGGCGAGCCAATAACGGGTAGTTTGAAGCCACCAGCCGGTGCAATGTTTACAAACGTTATAGCAGGTAAAGATGAGTTGATTATGTTGGCATCTGATGCTGGATATGGTTTCGTAACAAACATCAGTGGCTTGCAAACAAAAAATAAAGCAGGCAAGGCTTTGATATCATTACCTCAAGGGGCTAAGCTGCTTTCTCCTGCATTATTTGAATCGAATGATGGATTAGTCGCCATTATCAGCAAACAGGGCCGCTTGTTGATTTTTCCTGCTTCTGCAGTGCCCGAACTTAGCCGAGGTAAGGGGAATAAGTTGATTCAGGTGCCGGGTAAAGATTTAAAATCGGGTGATGATTGCATGATGGGATTCTGTGTAGTGAGTGAAGGGCAAGCTATTCGTATTAATGCGGGTAAACGCCATATTAATTTAAAACTCTCTGATTTGGACGCATACAGAGGTAAAAGGGCGCAACGTGGTACAAAGTTGCCAAGAGGCTATCAAAATCCGGATGGTATTGAGTTGGTGACTAAAGATTAATGATTTGAATGCGTGACATAAAAAAAGCCAAGCTTCTATGCTTGGCTTTTTTATGACAACGATATCTATCCAGCGACGATTGGAATGCCAGCAATTTTAGACTGCCATAAGGCGGGGCCGGTTTTGTGAACAGACTCTCCTTTAGAATCCACCGCCACAGTAACGGGCATGTCTTCAACATAAAACTCGCGAATGGCTTCCATTCCAAGGTCTTCAAAGGCAATGACTTTTGAGCCTTTAATTGCTTTGGATACTAAATAAGCAGCACCACCAACAGCCATTAAATACGTGGCTTTGTGTTTTTTAATCGCTTCGATACCCGTAGGGCCACGTTCAGCCTTACCAATCATGCCAAGCAAGCCGGTTTTATCAAGCATCATTTCAGTGAATTTATCCATGCGAGTAGCTGTAGTAGGGCCAGCTGGGCCGACCACTTCTCCTTCAACTGGATCAACAGGGCCAACATAGTAAATAAAGCGATTTTTAAAATCTACGCCGTCGGGTAATGGCTCACCTTTGGCAAACATATCGGCAATGCGTTTATGTGCGGCATCTCGCCCTGTTAGCATGTGTCCACTAAGCAGTAATCTGTCGCCCGGTTGCCAAGCTTGAGCTTCTTGTTCGGTTACCGTGTCTAGATTAACGTGCTTAGTTTGTGCATCAGGTGCCCATGCAACATCTGGCCAGTCTTCAAGTTTTGGTGGCTCAATAAATGAGGGGCCTGAACCATCTAACACAAAGTGTGCGTGCCTTGTTGCTGCACAGTTTGGGATCATGGCAACAGGAAGCGATGCAGCATGTGTTGGCATATGGTTGATTTTTACATCTAATACAGTGGTGAGCCCACCAAGGCCTTGAGCACCAATACCTAATGCATTGACCTTTTCGTATAGTTCTAAGCGAAGTTCTTCAGGGCGATCATTTGGGCCACGATCTTTTAGTTCTTGAATGTCGATGTGTTGCATCAATGACTCTTTAGCCAGCTTCATGGCCATTTCAGCCGTGCCGCCAACACCAATACCTAAAATACCGGGTGGGCACCAGCCAGCACCCATAGTAGGAACAGTTTTAAGCACCCAGTCAACGAGGCTGTCACTTGGGTTTAGCATGACGAATTTTGATTTGTTTTCAGAACCGCCACCTTTAGCTGCAACATGAACGCTAACGCTATTACCAGGAACAATCTTCATATGGACAACAGCAGGTGTGTTGTCTCCGGTGTTTTTACGTGCGCCTAATGGGTCAGAGACAATAGAGGCTCTTAATACATTATCTGGGTGTTTGTATGCACGTCTAACGCCTTCGTTGCACATGTCTTCAAGGCTCATGGTAGCGTCCCATTGCACATCCATACCAACCTCTAAAAATAGATTAGCAATGCCAGTATCTTGGCAAATAGGGCGGTGGTCCATTGCACACATGCGAGAATTTAAAAGAATCTGAGCCATTGCATCTTTGGCCGCAGGTGACTCTTCTAGGTCATAGGCTTTGCCAAGTGCTTGGATGTAATCTTTAGGATGATAGTAAGAAATAAATTGGAATGCCGCTGCGACGCTTTCAATAAGATCGTTCTGCTTAATTAGGGTCATTTTATTTAAGAGGTTGCTTAAAGTAAGACCTTATTGTATCAAATTGTACGTGTTATATTTTTTTTCAATTGTGGGAAAAACATTTCTTCAAAATCTTCTGCAGGCATGGGTTTTCCGAACATATAGCCTTGTACTAAGTCACAATTAAGACTTTCAAGCAAGTCACATTGTTCTTTGGTCTCAATGCCTTCGGCGATGACGTCTACACCCATACTGTGTGCCAAGATGATGATGGTTCTAATGATATCTGCATCTACTCTATCCGTTAGGCTGTTCATCACAAAAGACCGATCAATTTTAAGTAAATTAATGGGGAAACGTTTAAGGTAACTCAATGAAGAGTAACCGGTGCCAAAATCGTCAATAGCTAATTTAACACCCATTTTCTTAAAAATACCTAGTTTTTCTATCACCGCTTCTTCGTTGTTCATAACAGAACCTTCGGTAATTTCCAACTCAAGTAAGTGCTTGGGTAATTCAGTTCTTTCGACAATGGAAGTAACTTTGTCTACGATTTTATCGTCACCTAATTGGTGGGCCGATAAGTTAACAGCAACGGTGATAGGTTGTGCGCCTTGGTCAAGCCATCCTTTTAGGCAATTACACGCTGTTTCTAATACCCATTCGCCGATTAAATGTATTTGCCCTGTTTCTTCTGATAATCCAATAAAATTGTCCGGTGGAATAAGCCCTTTTTCAGGATGAAGCCAACGAATTAATGCTTCCATTCCAACCAATTCACCTGTGGCTATATTAAATTGAGGTTGATAAAAAACTTTAAGTTCATCTCGTTCAATGGCACCCCTTAAGTCATTTTCAATGGTTAAGCGATTGTTAACACTATCTTCCATGGCTTGGTCGTAAAAAACGTACGGCTTTTTATTTTCTTTTGACTTATACATGGCAATATCAGCATTCTTAATGAGCGTGCTAATATTAGTTTTTTGTGTGGTTGATGAAACGCTAATCCCAATACTTGTTCCAATATGCATTTCTTTACCTAAAAAAACAAAAGGTCTGGTTAAATTCGATTGTATCTTTTTTGCTAAACTTTCAATGTTGGTTGTTGATTTAATATCGGTCAGTGCGATAACAAACTCATCACCACCAAAACGAGAAACAATGTCATTAGTTCGGACGCTTCTCGTTAAACGTTCAGACACGACTTTAAGTAATAAATCACCAGCTTCATGGCCATATGAATCGTTAACCAGTTTGAAACGATTTAAATCAAGAAACATGAGTGCTAACACTTTATCTTTTCTCTCATGAGCAGAAAGTACTTCAGCCGTTTGTTTGGAAAATAAATTTCTGTTAATTAGCCCGGTTAACGGGTCCTTGTACGCCAAGTCAGATATTTGACTTTCTGCATGTTTGGCAGACAACAGTCGCTCAACACGGTGTTTGAATAGAGAAAAGTTAATGGGTTTAGATATATAGTCTGAAGACCCTACTTCAAACGCTTTGTTGATTGATGCTTCATTATCAAGCGCAGTGATCATAATGATAGGAACTGTGCCTTTTCCAAATCTATGCGTTATTTTTTCGCACGTTTCAAACCCGTCTATACCAGGCATCATCGCGTCTACAATAATGAGGTCAGGTTGGATTCGTTCACAATATTGAAGCGCCTGGTCCCCACTAATCGCTTCATCAACTAAATAACCTTGTTTTTCTAGTGTTTTCTTTAATGTAAACCGAGCTGTTCGATCATCGTCTATAACTAATATTTTTTTCGTATCAGGATCCATAACGGAACTATTACGATCACTATCACGCTTTAGGTTTTTGTCTGGGTTTAGTTTAAATTCAACGGCTTTGATGACTTGTTCTGTCTCAAAATCAATTCGTTTATAAACTAAAAGTAATGAGTCAGTATCGTTGTATGAACAGGCTCGTTCCATTGCTTCGCATGCATTGCTTAATTGTGTAGCGCCAAAGTTAGCAGCACTGCTTTTTAGCGTATGTGCTGCTGAGCTTAAAACTGTTAAATCAGTATTTTTAAGACCATATTCTAATTGTGTTAAATACCCAGGCGTATCTTCAATAAAGAGCTCTAAAACAGTTTGTATGTCCCCACCAAGGGTTTCTTCCAAGTAGGTGTATATTTCCTCATCAATCACAGAATTGTTTACGACATTACTTTCTTCTTGGCTTACAATCGAAATGTCATTTGTGCTTTTGCTGAGCCATTTAGTCAGTATGGTTGCTAATTTCTCAAGTTTAAGAGGTTTAGACAAAAAGTCATCCATTCCAACCGCTAAGCATTTTTCTCTGTCACCTTCTTGTTTATTAGCAGTCATAGCAACGATTGTTGTATGGTTGCCTTTTTCTTCAAGTTTTCGTAATTGATACGTTGCTTCATAACCATCCATTTCTGGCATTTGGCAATCCATAAATATCAAATCGAAGGTTGAACGAGAGGCGATTTCAATAGCTTCTTTTCCATTGTTTGTTAAAGAAATGTGACATTTGAAACGTTCGAGCATTGCTTTGGCAACCAGTTGGTTTGCACGGTTGTCTTCTACAACAAGTATTCGAGCGTCATCAAATTCTGGCTGAGATGGTTGTTTTTGATTAAAATCATTCTGTTGTGGTGCTTGTAGCTTATGATTATCTTGAGTAAGAAGAGTGAGCAAGTCACCTTCTCTAACAGGTTTTGTCAGAGAGTAGAGCTCATTCTCTAAAGTGGTCTGTTCAGCATTATTGGTGCTGTTTTTTATAGTCAGCACAACATTTGAAGCATTAAGTGTTTTATCAGCGTTAATTGCTTTTGCTAATGCCTGTTGTTTTAGTCCTATACGCAACTCATCGATAATAATAAAATCGTAAGGTGTCTTGTTGGCAACTTCTTCACGTGCTTTACGTAGGGCTGCGTTGCCGTTACTAACAAAATCAGCTGTATATGATAAGTTGTTAAGATGTTTAGCCATAAAGCGTTTACATAGGTCGTTATCGCCAACATATAAAATACGTTGATTAACAGGCTCTATGTTTTGAAGCGCAATTAAAGATGCGTTAGCTTCATCATCAATTTCAGTTTGAATGGTAAACCAGAAGGTACTCCCCGCTTCAACAGAACTGTTAACTCCAATCTCGCCACCGAACAATGTGACTAGTTGTTTACAGATGGCTAATCCAAGCCCAGTGCCACCATATTCGCGTGTTGTCGTGCTATCAGCTTGAGAGAATGCTTCGAACACTTTTTCTTGAGCTTCGATTGGAATGCCAATGCCCGTATCAGTAATTTCAAATAAAAGAGAGAAGTCATCTGAGTCAGATGCATGTTTTGAAACAGAAATACTGACATCACCTTCCTGCGTGAATTTAATGGCATTTCCAAGTAAATTATGGAGTATTTGTTGTAATCTTGCGCTGTCACTTATTATATTAATAGGGACGTCGTCATCAATAAAATAAGCGATAGAGATATTTTTTTGATGTGCTTGTGGGCTCAATAAAGATGTAAATTCTTCAAGTATTTTCTGAATATTAAATGATTTATTATTAAAGTTAATATCTTTTTGATCGTAAACTGAAAAGTCTAAAACATCATCAATCAATTCTAATAATGAATCAGCGCTAGATGAAGCAACTTCAATGTATTGCTGTTGTTGAACTGATAAACTCATTTCAGATAAAAGCTCTAACATGCCCGAAATGCCATTCAGAGGGGTTCGCAATTCATGACTAACGTTAGCTGCAAATTCACCCTTTACTTTGGCGGCCTCTAGTGCAAGATCTCGAGTTACTTGTAATTCAGATTGGCGTTTTTGAAGAATTTTCATCAAGTTGTTGAATGCCCGTTCCATTCTAACGATATCTTGAGTGGTTCCTCTATTTGCTTCTATAAATTTACCTTCGCTAGCGGCGGTTTGCATACTTTCAGCGAGGTGATGAATAGGTTTTGTAACCCTACTTGTTACAATCAAAAGAACCCACAACACAATCATTGCTAATATACCAATCACGAGAAAATTATAGATGTAGAAATCTTGTTTAAGCTGAGCAAGTGTTCCTTTGCCAACTTTTAATTGGACATAACCTAATAATTGAGGCTCAAAACTGTCGTCAAAGTAGGGTTCGTCTTCATTATCATAGGTTGTGAATACAGGCGAGCTATAAATCCATTCGCTATCTGTTTCGATATCTAGTAGCTTTTCCTTTTCACCTTTCGTGGAAATTGCCAAACGTTTAATGCCTTCATGACTGAGATAAATGGGTTTACCTTTATCATCATAAACACCCGCTTGTAATATATCCGGGAAGGCCAGCATCGAATCAACAATGAGTTTTGCTTCGTCCTCACTTTGATATAACAGTGCTAAACGACTGTTTTCTGCAAAAGATCCAACCAGTTGGATGCCCGTTTTATTTAAACTTTCTTGTACCGATTGGCTGGATAAATTTGACGTTACTAACGTGGCTATAATAATTAATAAAATGGTCCCTACAACGTAGGTAGATGCTAATAGTCGCCTAAATGTAGAATGGGTAAATGTATGTAAAGGAGAGTTATTCATACTCTATTTCTCCCTTGGGTAAATGACAGTAAAATCGTCTTCACTGAAATAGTCTGCAGATAATGATAAATGTTTGGCCGTTCTTTTATTCGCAACCATTAGAGTTGAGCGCATCGGTTCAAGGTTGTTATTTTTCCCATGTAATATATCAATGGCTTTTTGTACTAAATCTTTTCCCAGTTGTTTGTTATCGGGTAATGATGAAAACAATGCGCCTCGTTTGACATGTCTAGGGTTACTAGAAAAAACAATGGTTTCATGTTCCCATGCATCCGCTAATATTCTAGGCAAAAGTGACTTTTCATCCAACGTAGGGTCATGCTGTAGTAGCCATAGTGCTTTTGTAGGAGAGGATGAGTTTTCTATAATCTGTTTGTAGGTTAAGGCCGCTTGTTTAATGTTTTCGACAGGGTGTTTGTTTAGTTTTAAATTTAATTCTTTAGCCACTACTTGCGCACTGTCTATCAACCAGCCGTTTGTTAATTCATGATAAACGACATTTATTTCAGTAACTTGGGGGGCCATTTTCTTTAATCGTTTGAATAAAATACTTGGCTCAGGGGTAATCGAAATCCCTGCTTTACCTTGTTCAAAATGATTTCTAGAAAAGAATGAAGCCCCATAGATGAGTTTAAATGGACCCTTTAATTGCTTATTAAATTGTTTAAATTCAGTGCCTAATAAAATCACAGCATCTGGTTTAGTGTTTTGTAACCAGGTAGACATCGCTTCGGGGCTTTCGGTTTTAGGTACAGGCCAAATAGTGATGTTGCTTTCTTGACGAAGCTTCATGCCTTCTGTGATGTTTTCAAAAAAAGTATTAAACGGCTTTCTAACATCAGGGTAAATAACCGCAATATGATAGTTAGCTTTCGCAGACAGAACATCACCTGCTAAAGCAGAAAATGCTATGAGAATAATTAATAACGTTTTATGTACAGGCTTTCTTTTTTGCATATAACTGACTTATCTTCCGTGATAGATATGTTGGATTAACATGAGGGGCTTGTGCCTAGTTAAAAGATGTTCTTAATTCAACAAAAAACCCTCTACCAGCCAATGGTAAGTCATTAGGGATTAAACCGGGTGCTAGTGACGGTTCAAATGCATCTTCATCAAACAAATTGCGGGCCGAAACGGCAAATTCGACATTTGGTGCTATCTCTCTAGCGCGTAACGTAATATCTACAATACTGTAATCATCAATATCAGAGCGGAGGTCGCCAGCGGCTCTCTGTCTATCCATCACATGGTTTAACTGTGAATTGATGGACCAAGTGGGCGTAATGGCGTAGTTGGCGCGCATGTATAATTGTTGTTGAGGTGCATCAGCGGAGTCACTGTTAGTCGCTTCGTCTTCAGACGATTGATAGGCGTAATTGCCGTTGATTGATAAATGCTTAGTTGCTTTCCATTTGATTTCAAGCTCAACACCGTGGCCTGTTTGCTCGCCTGTATTATTAGCAGTGGTCGGGTTAAAACGAATAATGTCCTGCATTTCGTAATAAAAGGCATTAAAACCAATTCGTAAATCTTCTGATGCAGCATAATCAAACGCAATTTCGTAGGTATCAATTACTTCTGGGTCTAGGTCTGGGTTACCCACCGCGACAGGGTTATTAATATTAAATTGTTCAGCAAAGGAGGGCGCTCTGAATGATCGGCCATACAATAATTTGCTGGTTAACTTATAACTTGTTTGCCAAACCAATGCTAACCGAGGATTAACGGTACTGCCAAAATCTGAATAATCGTCATAGCGTAAACCAGCAGTCAATGTCCAATCGGGAGCGAAGTCCCATGCATCTTGAATAAAACCGTAGTAAATTTTACGGGTTTCTTCTTGGTTAAATGGTGAGGTATTAGATACATCAACAAGACCACCTAAAGGAATTAAAATGGGTGCTCCCATAAATAATGCAGTAATAAAGTTTTTCTTTTCTTCAATTTTGTATTGATCTTGGTGGTGGAAGCCTGCACCAACGCGAATATCATGTTTGTTTATACCGGTATAAAATGCTGAGAGATCAATGCGATTATGGCGCTCGTACACATCGGGTTCAGCAATAACACCGTTAGGGAAAATGCCAGCACCGGTATTTGCACCTGGAGGTAATAAAACTAAGTCAGATTTTGTAATGGTATTAAAAAAACTGTATTGGGCTTTAAGTTCCCAGTCCTTCACTAAATCTTTATTAAGGTAAGTAATGTCAGCATTATAACGGTCTGCATTAGCTTCACCTTCATTGTCTAATGTGCTAAAAAGACCAGCACCAACTTCAACATTTCGTCTACCTTGGTAGCCAAGGCGAATCTGCCATTCATCTTTTGAAACATCAATGCGAGTATCTATTGATTGGTGACCTAAATTAACACCACCTGGGGCTAATGAGGCGTTAGTGCCAAGTAAGGGGATGGCGTCCAATGTCGACTGGAAATCGACATCAACTTTTTCATGTTGGCCATTTGTATCTAGCACTTGTGCGGAAAATGCTGTATTCCAACCAGCAAACGCACCGTTGTATTGTAACCACCCTCTGTATTCATCAAAACTACCAGCCGAAGCACCCATTTCCACACCATTAATTTCTGTGTGGTTTTTAGTAATAATATTTATTGTGCCAGCAAAGGCATCGGCACCATAAAGGGCCGAACCTGGTCCTCGAATGACTTCGATACGTGAAATATTTTCAACAGGCATGCCACCCCAAGCTTGTGAACGGTTACCGGCAAAAATATTAGTAATAGGGATGCCGTTGATCAACATCAAAACTTGAGGGTTTTCGTTGGAACTTATACCTCTAATTTGGTAAATTGGATTATAACCTCCTTGAGAATATGATACGTGCAAGCCAGGAACGGTTTCCAAGACTTCATCAATATCTCGTGCGCCCATTTCTCGAATGGCTTTGGCTGAGACAATGCTGGCCACCGCGGGTGCTTGAGAAATGGTTTGTTTGCGCCCGGTGGCAAGGTATAAAAACTCCTCGTCACCATAGGCTTCAATTAGGGCGTCTTCATCGTCGAAGGCAAAGGCCGAGCTATTTAAAGAAAGCACACAAAAGAAAAATAACCAAGTCACTATATTATTCATACTAAACCCTACAAATTTTTTATTATCGTTTTATAAGCTTAGTCGTGATTTTTAAAATTACCAGTGTCTTGTTTCGTGCCCCGTATAATTTAACCGGTTACAGCGTAAAGGAAAAAAGGTACCCTCCTTTTTATTGGCGGCATCAATATGACAAGGAATAATACCTGCCGAAAAAGCTAATATTGTGTAGTAATAGTATTCTCTATTGCTAATGCCAATATCAGCCATTAATGCAGCCGCTAAGCCGCTTGCATTCATGACCATACGGTAGCGGCTATTTATTAATGTTTTTTCAACATTTTGTGCCGTTTTAAAATGCAAACCATCGGTAAGGTTTAGCATTTGTGCTTTATCAATTAAAGGTTGAATACGTTCATCATTTTGAACAATTGGTCGCCCATAACCTGGAATTATGCGGTTTTTTTTCATTTCTTTTTTTACGAAGTCTTCCATGCTGCTTTTGGCATCATTCAATGAAGCAGCACGTTTTATAAAATCTATGGCTTTGATGTTAATTTGATTGCCAAATATACTGGCTTCAGAAGCGGCTATGGCAGCTGATGTGCCAAGTATACCGGTTGAATTTGCTGTACCTGTAAGTGCGGCTACTCTGTTGTTCCATATTCTCGGTTCAGGATAACTAACAGTGAGTGACCAAATGGCCTCAATTAATTGTATTTTATCGTCCGAAAAGACGTCTCCAGTAATTCCAAACATTAGGTACTGAAACCATGAGAGTCCATCTAGTTCACTGAAAAGGTCTTTTCCACGAAGAACAACGCGCTCTCCAGGAAAAGCTGCCCCCATATCTGTTTGCCAATTATCCTCAGCTTTTTTTAACGTATCTGGTCCTATCATAGCGCTTTCTGTAAAGTGGGGTTGATAGGTGCTGAGCCTGGGTCGTTGGTGAGCGTTAATCCATCTCCAAAGAAAGGGTATTTACGCCAGCCTAGTTTTTTCTGTTCTAGTGAATGCACTGCGGCACCCGGTAAGCGTAACAATAAAAATAACATTTCAGCTTGTTCGTCGCTTAAGTCTAAATCAGTAAAGGCAGCTGCAATAACACCGGTCATGCTTAGTGGGCAGTTTGCAAACTGTTCAAGTTGAGTACGATTGGTAGATAAGTATGCCAATGCGCCTTCAGAATAAATGCTGGTCAAATGATCTAGCGTTTGAATGACTGGTGTAGAGCAACTTGCGCCATAGGGATCAAAACCGGGTGAGTGTTCACTTGCTGGCCACACCTCCACTGTTTGTTCGTCTTCGTAATCAGTTAATTTTTGTTGCCAAAGTGATAGGTCATATTGGCATTGTTGCCATAAACGCATGACTTGATAAACCTCACGTGCACCACCATTTTTGCCAGCGCCGGGTGCTAATGCTGCCATTAGGCACGAAGCAGCTGTTGAGCCACCAACACCGCCATTCATTGCACCTCGAACACTTAGATCACGTGGCCCTGGGTTTGCAATTGCGACAGCGATGTTTTCAAGTAATTTGGACTGCCATGGTTTAGGCTTTTCCAGTTTAAACAGTAGGTAGATGTATTCTGCCCAGGTAACGTTGCCTAATAAGTCCCCGTAAACGTCATAACCAGAGCAGTAACTTTTTTTGGCAACAAAGGGGTTGTCCTCTTCTGCAACTTCATGCCAAATGTTGGTTGTAATGTTTTCTTTTTTTTCAGGCATTTAATTCATGCCTTTTATGCGTGTTGCAATTGGTGGAACTTCATTGGAGTCAATCTTTACATCTATTAAAGTAGGACCATTTCTGTTGCAAATAGTCTTAATGTTTAGCTTCTCTAAATCTTCAGGAGCCTCGATTGTGTGGCTCATAATGCCCATAGAGGCCGCCATTAATGCATAGCCTATGTTTGGTAACTCATTCGCTGTATCTTCTGAATTATTTAATTGTTGCCCATGCTTAACCATACCTAAATGTTGATCGTTCATGATTAAAAAGATCACATTAAGTTTTTCTTGCAATGCGACTGTAATTTCTTGACCGGACATTAAAAAACTTCCATCGCCGACTATACATACCACTGGATCATTAGGGTGCGCGAGAGCAGTGCCAATAGAGCTACCAATTGACCAGCCCATGGAACAAAATTCAGCACAGACTTGAAGTAGGCCAGCACTGTTTGAACGTCTACCATTTCCGTTACGATAAGAATCACGCCTTTGGTTGAGTCTTCTGTCGAACGGGTTTAAATAATGAATGGCCCACGCAAGGTTGTTACCAGTATCTGCTAAATAATGAGTGTTAGCTGGGAAAATTGATGTTAAATGATGCATTAAATACTGTGGCTTTAAAGGCGAGGAGACATCATTGATTTTTTCTGGCTCGTCATAGTCAAAATATAACTCTCTCTTGTTAATGTATTGTTTGTTTTTAAAAAACTCAGCCCGATCAACAAGAGATTTAATATGTTTGAATTTATGGTCTACTCGGTCTGTAGCGCACTTGCTTTGTGAATCAACTAGATCGTTAAAGATGGCTAATATATTACCGCCAACTTGTAGTTTTGCGACAGCGGAACGAGTAAAGTTGTTTTCATTGTCATCGATATGAATAAGTTTGTTGTTTAGTAATGATTTTTTATCCCAAGCGTTACTTGTGAATTCTCCTAATGTTGCGCCTACAACAACTACTGTGTCAACGGATTTGTCATTAAGTGCTTTGTTTGCGCTTTGATGCCCAGCAAACCCGACGACCCCCCTGTAAGAAGGATGATAAGGGTTGACAAAGCTTTTGCCATCCGGTGTTGCTACAAAAAGCGCATCAAGGTTGTTGATACATTTTAGAATTAAATCACTTGCTTCTTTAGCACCCGCCCCAATCACGAACACCGTTTTTTTGGATTTAGATAACTTTTCTATTAATTCATTTATGGCATGTTCGTCTTTGTATATGGGTTGTCTTGTAAGATTACTAAAATTTGGCTTTTCTTCGGAGTTATATGATTGGCTTTTTAATATGTCTGCGGGAATGCTTAGATGAGAGGGCCCTTTTGGTGAAGTACAGGAAGTCATTATTGCCGTTGTAAGTTTTTGTACAAACTGTGCTTCGTGCGAGACGTAAGAGCTAAACTTAGTGCAAAACTTCAGCATCCCAGCGATGTCGATGCCGGTATCTCCAGACTCTTGCATTGCCTTTTTTCCGATTTTATCTTGGGAAGTTTGGGGTGTGATGATAAGTAGAGGGGTATTGTTTTCATACGAAGATGCAATCCCCGTAACCATGTTGGTTGCTCCAGGTCCAGTAGTTGAACAGCAAACGCCTAGTTTTCCTGTATTACGGGCATAAGCATCGGCCATAAAAACAGCTCCGGTTTCATGCCTGGCTGTAATGGCTCTTATGCCACCACGTTTTTCGCTTCTTGCCAGTGCGTTGTATAGTGGTTCTATTGCGCCACCGGGTATCCCAAATACATATTCAACACCTAGTTGTTCTAGATAATGTAAAAGTAAGTCACATGTGTCTGTTTGTTTGTTATTTTTATTTATTACTTCAGAAATGACTGTTGACATTATCCAAGCCTTATTTAGTTAACAAAAAATGGTCAAAATATTGACTAATTTAGATAGATATTAAAATCAATTACTTAAAGCTCTTATATCTAGTAAGTTGTCAAAATTTTGTTAAAAGTAATCTATATAGAAATATTTGTAAAGTGAAATTTACAAAATAATATGTATGAGTATTAAGGGCTTAGCGTAGATAGGTAATAGTTAGATTTAAATAGGCGATTTAAATCAATGTTTTAGCCTCTTGAGGGGGGGGTAAATAATAAAAATATTGTGGAAAGAAAAAAATAGAGTAACTTAAATTCAAGAAAAAATTTGAAGGAAGCTCTCTTTAATTAGGCAAACCAAAGAGAGCTGATTGTATTCGTTACCTATTCGGAATATGTATCGCGCGTTTGTCCACTGCTAGGGCTGCTTCATGAAGCGCCTCAGAAAGAGTAGGGTGTGAATGTATCGTTAATGCGAGATCTTCTGTACTAGCGGAGTATTCCATCGCTAAGACTGCTTCTGCTAAGAGTTCAGATGCTTGTGGGCCGATAATGTGTACGCCTAATATTTCATCAGTTTCAGTACTTGAAATCATTTTTACCATTCCAGTGGTATCACCCATAGCTTGTGCTCGACCACTGGCACTAAATGGGAATGTGCCAATTTTAATAGCAACACCTGCAGACTTTAAGTGTTGTTCTGTTTGGCCAACCCATGCAATTTCAGGGTGTGTATAAATAACATTGGGTATTACATCATAGTTAATTTCTGGTTCTTCGCCATTGATAACTTCAGCAACAGCAACACCTTCTTCTGATGCTTTATGTGCCAGCATGGGGCCACGAATTAAATCACCAATAGCATAAACGCCTGGGATGTTGGTTTGCCAAATATCGTCAACTTCAACAAAGCCTCTTTCATCAAGCTCAATGGGGGCTTCCGGTGCAAAAAGGTTGTCGGTATTGGGTCTACGGCCTACTGAGACGATTAGTTTATCCAGCTCCATGCTGTGTTCGCCTTTACTGTCTTCATATTGAACGACAACCTTTTTACCTTTTGGTGTTGCTTTTGTGACGCGGGCGCTCATTTTTATGTCGAGCCCTTGTTTTTTGAATTGGCGATTAGCTTCGCTAGCAATTTTCTTGTCAGCAGCGGGTAAGAATTCATCTTGAGCCTCAAGTAGAATAACTTCAGAGCCTAAACGGCTCCATACACTGCCAAGCTCTAGCCCAATGACACCAGCACCAATGACGCCCAGTTTTTTTGGTGTTTTATCAAAGTCTAACGCGCCGGTTGAGTCAACAATATTTTTGTTATCTACGGGAGCAGATGGGATGTCGATTGGGCGAGAGCCTGTCGCTAAAATAATACTGTCTGCAGAAATGGTGTTGGTTTTTTTGCCTGATGAAATTTCAACTTGTTTACCAGCCAGTAGTTTGCCGCGACCATGGAAACTGGTTACTTTATTGGCTTTAAATAGACCAGCAATACCGCCAGTTAAACGGCCAACGACGTCATCTTTATTTTTAATCATGGCGGGTACATCAATTTTAACGCCTGTTACTTTGATGCCATGATTATCAAGACCATGTGTCAGTTTTTCATACTGATGAGATGATTCTAACAATGCTTTTGAAGGGATGCAGCCAACGTTTAAGCAGGTACCGCCTAATGAGGCTTTGCTATCTTTACCTGTGAAATCATCCACGCAGGCTGTTTTTAAACCAAGTTGTGCACATCTAATAGCGGCAACATAGCCACCAGGTCCGCCGCCAATAACTATTACATCAAATTTTGTTTCTGTACTCATAACAACTCCAAACGGTTTTTTATACGTTTAATAATAATCTTGATGGATCTTCCAAGAAGTCTTTAATCGTGACTAAGAATGATACCGCTTCTTTTCCATCAATAATTCGATGGTCATATGAAAGAGCAAGGTACATCATTGGTCGGATGACCATCTCGCCATTTTCAACCATAACGCGTTGGTTAATCGCATGCATTCCTAAGATGGCGCTTTGAGGTGGGTTTAGTATAGGTGTGGACATCATGGAGCCGAAAATTCCGCCATTTGTAATAGTGAACGTGCCACCTGTTAAATCATCAAGACCTAACTTGCCATCACGTGCTTTCGCACCAAAACCAGCAATGCCACTTTCAATAGCAGCGAAGTTCTTAAGATCAGCATCTCTTAACACAGGGACGACAAGGCCTCTTGGAGACGATACGGCAATACCGATATCGTAGTAACCGTGGTAGATGATGTCGTTTTCGTCTACTGATGCATTGACGGCAGGGTATAGTTTTAAAGATTCAACAGCGGCCTTAACGAAGAATGACATAAAGCCTAATTTGGTTTCATGCACTTTCAAAAAGGTATCTTTATATTTACTACGAATGTCCATGATGGGCTGCATGTTCACTTCGTTAAAGGTGGTTAACATAGCAGTATTTTGCTGTGCTTGAATTAAACGTTCAGCAACTTTTGCGCGTAGACGTGTCATTGGAACACGCTGTTCGGCTCTATCACTAGATGGTAAAATAGGGACGGATGAGGCTTCGGTGGCCTGAGTTGGTGCTGCAGCTTGAGCAGGAGCGGCATTAACTGTTGAGCCGGTTTGCAAGTGCTTAAGGATGTCAGTTTTAGTCAGCCTTCCACCTTTTCCAGTCGCTTGTATTTGGCTTGGGTCTAAGCTGTGTTCAGCAACAAGTTTTCTTACAGCAGGGCTAAGTGCGGCAGTGGAGCCGGAGTTTTTTTCTGCAGGTAGTACAGCGGGTGTTTCAGCCTTCGTTTCCACTGCTGCCGATGCGTCAACGGCGCCTTCCTCAATTTTAGCGATAAGTTGGCCGCTCAGTACTGTTGCGCCTTCAGGCTCAAATATTTCAGCTAAGATGCCATCCGCGAGTGCTGGCACTTCGAGTACCACCTTGTCGGTTTCAAGATCGACCAAATTCTCATCTTTTAGAATAGTGTCTCCCGCTTTCTTATGCCAAGTGACTAATGTGGCGTCCGCAACAGATTCAGGTAGGTTAGGTACTACGACTTCAATGCTCATGGTTTATTCCTTTTTATAAAGTCAATTCGGTTAGTAAAGTGCTTCGTGGATTAATTTTTGTTGCTGTTCAACGTGCAAACTAAATTGGCCAACAGCAGGAGAGGCGGACATGTCGCGGCCTGCATATTTTAGGTCTAGTTTTTTGCTTAACACATCAAAGAACCGGTGCCGTATTTGATACCAAGCGCCTTGGTTCATTGGCTCTTCTTGACACCAGACAAGCTGTTTTAATTTAGGGTATTTCTTCATTGATTCTTGTATCTCATCAATCGGGAAGGGGTACAGTTGTTCAGCCCTATAAATAACAATATGTTTAAGATTGTCTGTTCGGCGTTGCTCTAATAATTCGTAATAGACTTTGCCCGAACAAATCACCATTCGCGTTACCTTTTTAGGGTCAATGTCGTCAATTTCGTGAATAAGTGGCTGGAAGGCGCCTTGAGTTAGCTCTTCAAGTGTTGATGTCGCCAGTTTGTGCCGTAATAAGCTTTTGGGACTCATAATCACTAACGGTTTTTTAAAATTACTGATTGATTGGCGACGTAATAAATGGAATATCTGAGCAGGTGTTGATGGAACGCACACTTGCATATTGTGTTCGGCGCAAAGTTGTAAATAGCGTTCTAAGCGAGCAGATGAATGTTCAGGACCTTGCCCTTCGTAACCGTGTGGTAATAACATGACAAGCCCGCATAAACGCCCCCATTTTGTTTCGCCAGAACTTATAAACTGATCCATTAGCACTTGGGCACCATTGGCAAAATCACCAAACTGAGCTTCCCAAATAACAAGGTCATCAGGTTCTGTTGTTGAATAACCGTATTCAAACCCTAAGACAGCTTCTTCAGACAAAAATGAGTCGTAAAGTGAGAAGCTTCCTTGTTCAAGCATTAAATGGCGCAAAGGAATGTAGCTCTCACCATTTTTTGTATTATGTAAAACAGCATGACGATGAAAGAAGGTGCCACGGCCAACATCTTGCCCTGTAATTCTAATATTTCGATTCTTAGCAATAAGAGTTCCATAAGCCATGTTTTCGGCGTATCCCCAATCAATCGGTTGAGCGCCTACAGACATTTTCTTTCTGGTTTCAAGTACTTTTTCAACCCGTGCTTGTAATGCAAACTCTGGTGGTAACTTCAACATGAGCTCAGAAACCTTGCTGAACTCTTTAGCTGTAACGGTTGTGTCGCAAGGGTCGTCCCATTTGCTCGATAAAAACGCATCCCATTTTGCAACGAAAGGATTTACTTTATGCTCAAGTATTGGCCGCGATACAATTTCACCTTTCTCAAGTGATGAACGGTAATTCGCTTCTAGTTTTGCAGGCTCATCTACGGCAATTGTTCCTTCTTTAACAAGGCGGTCAGCATATATTTTTCGTGTCGTTGGTAATGCTCTAATGGTGCTGTACATCATCGGTTGTGTAACAGCAGGTTCATCGGCTTCGTTATGCCCACGACGACGGTAACAGACCATATCAAGAACGATATCTTGTTTAAATTCTTTACGGAAATCGACGGCTAGTTGTGAAGCAAATAAGACGGCTTCAGGGTCATCACCATTGATGTGTAATATGGGTGTTTCAAGCATTTTCGCAACGTCTGTACAGTAGAGCGTTGAGCGAGTATCTGCAGGGTTACTGGTGGTAAAACCAACCTGGTTGTTAATAACAATATGAATAGTACCACCAGTTCCATAACCGCGGGTTCTAGACATTTGTAGTGTTTCCATTACAACGCCTTGGCCTGAAAATGCAGAGTCGCCATGAATTTGAATGGCAATTACTTCGTCTTCACCTGATTCGCCACGTCTGTCTTGTCTAGCTCGAACGGAGCCTTCTACAACCGGGTTTATGATTTCCAAATGTGATGGGTTGAAGGCTAATGCAAGATGCATGTCGCCGCTAGGTGTTGCGATATCTGATGAAAAACCCATATGGTACTTAACATCGCCAGAACCATTTTTTGTAGGTGATGCAGAACGTTTGCCTTCAAATTCTTCAAAAAGGATAGAGGGTTTTTTGCCAAAAATATTGACTAGAACATTTAGCCTACCACGGTGAGCCATGCCTATAACGGCTTCCTTAACGCCATGTTCGCCAGAACGTTGAAGCATTTCGTCAAGCATAGGAATTAAGCTTTCACCACCTTCAAGTGAAAAGCGTTTTTGCCCTACGTAAGTTCTATGCAGGTGGTTTTCTATTCCTTCTGCAGCGGTTACTAGTTTTAATAACCATGTCTTTTGTTCGGCATTTAAATCCAAATGGCCACGTGGGCCCTCCATACGACGCCTTACCCATGAGCGCATTTCGGTATCACTGATGTGCATGTATTCAACGCCAATGCTATCGCAATAGGTTTCTTGAAGGATGGGCAAGATATCTTTTAAGGCAAGCTGTTCAGGCGTGTTGTGTAATGTGCCTGTGTCAAAGTTAGTATTTAAATCAAGCTCACTAAGTCCATGAAAAGCGATGTCTAGTTCAGCAATGAGTGGTTTTTTTTCATTTTTTAGCGGGTTAACGTTAGCTTGTTTATGGCCATTTATGCGATATGCATTCATTAACCTAGAGACAGCGGCTTGTTTTGCGAGCTGGTCTGCAGAGCTTCCACCCTGTATGACGCGAACACCCGTTGGTGCTTTGGCTAAGTCGGCAAAATGTTTTTTAATGGAGGAGTGGGGTATATCAATGGTTTCCGAGCCATCTCGAATGGAGTTGAACTGGTCGCGCCATTGTTCGCTGACAGATTCTGGATCATTGAGAAACTGTTCATACATGTCTTCAACAAAGTTTGCATTGGCACCGTTTAGTGCGGATGTGCTTCTAAATAACTGCAGTAGGTTGCTCATTAAATTGTCTCGACCAGTCGGTTGTATATTAAATTAGTGTAGTTGAAAGTTTCTAAAATATATTTTCTTAAATCATAAGCTTTATTTGGTGCCCCGAGCAGGATTCGAACCTGCGACTTCACCCTTAGGAGGGGTGCGCTCTATCCAGCTGAGCTACCGAGGCGATTTATAGAAAAAGCATTTCAACTTATCGTGTTTTTTTGGGTTGTAGTTATGCCAAGAATAATAGCACTTTCACAATCTTAAAGACTAGACTTAAGTGCTATAAACCTATGCTTTTTTTCTTTAGTTCTCGTTTGATGTTTTTGCACGTTTTCTGTCTTCTTCATTGATGAATTGGTGAATGCGTTTTTTGTTGTCTGATGTTAGGTTTAAGAATTGACAACCAATGCGGCTAAAGCCTTCTATTGTTGATTTTTTTACAGAGCAAACGGTCAAATCACAATCGACGCGCTCACTTGTTTTACCTAAAGAAAGACTAGCAGGGGCTAGTATATCGCCTTTTTTAACATAAACGCTGGAATTAACAGCAATGCTAAGGCCACCAAAACTAATGTCATAAATATAGCCTGTTACGGTGTTTTCAGAGTATTGAGCAGAGCCAATAAATTTATGTTGTTCAGTTTCTTTTAGGCTGAGCCTAAAAAAATCTCTTTTTTGTGGGTGGTATATCTTTTCTGGAAACGATATTAGATAACCGCTGTTATTATTGATTTTATTATCAATAATGGTTGATTTGAAGTTAAAGGGAATGGAGTGATATTTAGCTTCTACTTGCAGAGTTAAGTCATTAATTATATTTCGATGAGCTGTACGGGCTAACAGTTGGTCAAGCACAATCCCATTACGCCTGATAGCTAAAATTCTGCTGGAGTGTTCTTCATTGTTATCTGTTCTAATAGTAACCTGAACTTGGGATTCAACAAACCGTTCTAAAATTTGTTTAATTCTATTTGGACGAATAATAAAGTTTGGGTTTTCTGCCGAGCGGTCGTTATCGTCCTGTGGTTCAAATAGTTCTTTTATACCGCTAAAAATCGACATGTTAATAACAATTTAGGCTATCGAAATATTTCTGCTATAAGCGCTTTTTTGAGAGACTCCAGACGAACTATAGGTTTCTGTAATAGACCCCATTTGACCCCGTAATACATCTAATGATCGTTGTGTGAATCGGCGATTTAATTCAATAATTGATCCATTCGTCTCGTTCATTTGTTTGTTATTCTCAATTAATTGTTTAGTGGATAACCATGTTTTCTCCAAACCTTTTTTTATTTCAAGGGGCTGAAGGTTGATAAGCGCCGACAAACCATATAATCCATTTTTTATATTGAGGTTAAGTAAAAATTTATGAGTGACCTTAGTTGTTTGTTCTAGGCTGTATATAATATGTTTTTTTTGTTGAGCTACGCTAAATAATGCATTCGCATCAGTGGCATTTAGTAAAGAACGCTCTTCCGACAAAATATCAGCCATTTCTGAAGATTGCTGCTCTAGCTTTAATAATAATGTCTTCAGTTCTTCAACGTTTGAATTAATCATGATTTTTCTTTTATTTGAGTAGAGAGTTGTTTTTCTGCCGTTAGAATTCGATCAGCAACCTTTTCGTTATCGACTTGGTAAGCCCCATCTTTAATTGAGGCGCTAATTGATTCGACGCGGGTGTCATCAATAATGGGCACATTGGCCAACGATTGTTCAATTAATTGAATTTTTGATGCGGCTTCTGTCAGGTCAACACTATCATCAACGGGTTTTTTAGATGCCGTATTGGTCGCTTGACTATTTGATGATCTATGACCACCAGACACCTTGCTGGTACTTGTTTGGCCAGATTTGCTGGAAACACCTTTTATGTTAATTGACATAGTAATTCCTAATTAAAGTCATGTAATATTTAACGGCCAATGTTGTGATTTCTTTATAATATGATACATGTATTATTAAATTTGTACTCGTACGGTTGCTTTGTCAGTAACAGTGCCTTGCACAATACGCTTTGTTCGACTATTTTTTACGGTAATGCGTTGGCCCTCAGAGCCATTCGCTAGCGCCGTGCCTTTCATGTTAATTACAAATCCTCTATTTGATGCGATTATGTTGATCAGATCACCTTTCTTTATCAGTAATTGATCAGTTAAATTATTAGTTGTGAAGAGGCTACCTTTGGCTATAGTGCGTTTAACGGATTGATTAATTATGCTTGTTCTGTTTGATAAATAACGTTTATGTAGAGACGTGATGTTGGTCTTTTTTAACGTCAAGTCGCTACTTGTTACCACGGCGCCTTTGCGTAATAGTTTCTTAGCGACGTATATATCCTTAAACACCTCTATGTGACCAGTAAGAAATATACGCCAAGGTGTATCAGATAGGCAGCTAACATTTAAAGTATTTCTACCTGGTTTTAACTCATTCCCTGTTGTTTTTATTTGCAGAGGGGCTGTGCATTTTTTTAGTCTTAAACGTTGGTCAATATTATTGACTCGAGCGGTTACATCGTTACCGAGAAAAGAAGCTTGCTGAAGAATATGGCTTGTAACTTGTTTCTTTATAACTTGATGATCTTCATATTTTTGCGTTGATGCTAATCCATTCATTGAATGAACTAAAAACAAATAAAGGAAAATTAATAGTTTTTTCATAAAATATAGTCACGGATAATTAGATAAAAAGTTAATATTTGAATATGCATGAAGTATGCCTAAATTGGACATTGCCTAATAAAGTCCATATATAGATACATTTGTACGTGCCTGGGATAATAGGTTGGTTAATTAAAACTCCCAACTGGTAGGGGATGGGGCTGTTAATCCTGGCTTTTAAGATTGTTGCCAGTTAGAAATTCGGGGAGCTAATTCTCTAAAAACCATGGTTCTATTCATAAATCATCATTTACAAAAAGTCTTCAGGCATGATGCTAACGTAGATTACGTGGCAAATGTTTTCCGGTTTGTTTATGTGGATGGCCATAAGTGAGCAACTATTGCCGCAGAAAGAACGTTAATCTGTTATTGGTCATGTTATGGCTTGAGATTTTTGGAGCAAATTTATTAACCCGAGGGCCAGTAATATTATTGCTGTTGTCTTAATGGTAAATATAATTCACAAAGCTGTGTTTGCCGCTTCTGTTTGAATTTGCCGCTTTTGCCGCATGCTGTTAGGCTATAAAAAAATGTAACTTGTTGAATTAAATGAACTAATTATATTGGCATGCTTTATGCTTTGTTAACACTAACAACGTGGAGAATTGAGTATGGCAACAACTATTAATACATTATTCGGCGTGCATGAACATGCACTTAAATTCCGTTCACAACGTGCTGAAGTCTTAGCGGCTAATATGGCGAATGCGGATACACCGGGTTATAAAGCGAGAGACTTCGATTTTAAGTCTGTTTTAAAACAACTCGGAGAACCTGCAAGACAGTTGAGTACGTCACACTCTAAACATTTTTCAACGAACTCATCACCTTCTTCCGTAGCGTTAGCTTATAGAGTGCCAACCAGCGCATCCCTAGACGGAAATACGGTTGATGCACAATCTGAACAAGCTCGTTATGCACAAAATGCCTTGGATTACCAAGCGTCTATTCGATTTTTGAATGGCAAAATATCCGGCTACCTTTCAGCATTGAGGGGTGAATAACAATGTCTTTATATAATATTTTTGATATTGCAGGAAGCGCCATGAGTTCGCAAACAACCCGCTTAAACTTAGTGGCCAGTAACTTAGCTAATGCTGACACAGTGAGCAGCAGTACTAATGAAACGTACCGCTCAAGGCAGCCTATTTTTGCGACGGTTCTTCAAGACACCATGGGCAAAAGCCAAGTTGCATCGAAGGGTGTAAAAGTTCTAGGTGTTGTAGAAAGCCAAGCGCCTTTGCGTGAGGAATATGCGCCGCAACACCCTATGGCTAATGAAGATGGTTATATCTTCAAACCTAATGTTAACGTTGTTGAGGAAATGGCAAATATGATGTCTGCCAGCAGAACGTACCAAAACAATGTTGAGATATTAAATACCGCAAAACAACTCTTACAACAAACCTTAAAAATCGGACAATAACGGAGACTAACGATGCCAGAAGTCGATTTCAATACCTTACAAAGCCTTGGTTTAACGACACCTACACAGGATAAAAAGCCTGAGAGTGATCTTGGTCAGGCTGATTTCTTAAAGTTGATGGTGACACAACTAAATAATCAGGACCCACTGGACCCACAAGATAGTGGTGCTTTCTTGGGGCAAATTGCCCAATTTAGTACCGTCACGGGGATTCAAGATTTGCAAACATCGTTTACGGACTTTGCTTCTTCTATTGCTAATGACCAAGCCTTACAAGCTGCTAATTTAGTGGGTCGTAAAGTCATTGTTCCATTAGAGACAGGTATTTTAAGTGACGGTGGAACTATTCAAGGTGAGCTAAGTTTACCGGCTAGTTCGCCAGACGTTTCGATCAAAATCACGGATCAATCCGGCCAAATTGTTCAGAGTATTAACTTAGGGTCTCAAGTGGCAGGCCCAGTGCCTTTTGTATGGAATGGATTGAAAGCTGATGGAACAGTTGCACCAGCAGGCCAGTACTCAGTGGATGCACAAGCACGGATTGATGGACAAAATTTTGATTTAGATACACAACTTGTTGCCGAAGTAGAAAGTGTCACCTTAGGTGGCGTTGGACGTGGTTTACAACTTAACTTGGCGAATCAAGGTAGTGTTGATTTCAGTAACGTAACAAGAATATTTTAATAGGAGAAGATTATGACATTTCGTACTTCATTAAGTGGTTTAGACGCAGCATCAACAGACTTGTCTGTCGTCGGTAATAATATAGCAAACGCATCTACCAATGGGTTTAAAGAGTCACGTGCAGAGTTTGTTGACGTGTTCGCAACAACATTTACGGGTGTGTCGGGTAATACGCCAGGTAGTGGTGTGCGTGTGGCGACTGTTGCACAGCAGTTTGGTCAAGGTAATATAGAATTCACGTCCAGCAATCTGGATTTAGCTATTAGTGGGGAAGGGTTCTTTATTGTTGATGACAGTGGTGCGCAAGCATACACACGCGCTGGCGCATTTACGACAGATAGAGATGGGTTTGTTGTGGATAGCTCTGGCCGCCAATTGCAGGCATTCCCACCCAATAATAATGGCACGTTTAATACGGGGTCATTATCATCTGTTCAATTAAGCACCAGTGATTCGGCACCTAGTCCAACCACAACTGTAACCCCTACGCTTAATCTAGATGCTAGACAAGGTGTGCCGACAAACCCTGCATTTGATCCTTTAGACGCTAATTCATACAATCACTCAACGTCTACAACTATTTATGATTCATTAGGGAACGGCTTTCCGGCCACCATGTACTTTCAATCTTCAAATCCACTGTTGAACACATGGAATGTATTTACAGAAGTTAACAACTCCCCTGTAACCGTTGGTGGTGCGCCATCTTTTTCATTGGCATTTAATGCGGACGGTACTTTTCAATCTGCAGGTGGCGCCGTAACAGGGCAAGTCACGTTAGACAATACAACTATTCCGAATGGTTCTGCTCCCATTGGATTGACCTATGATTATTCGCAAATGACCCAGTTTGGCGGTGACTTTGCAGTCAACGGTTTAAGCCAAAATGGATTTGCATCGGGCCGACTAAACGGAATTGATATTGACCCAACGGGCGTTATTTTTGCTCAGTTTACAAATGGCCAAACCAGCTCTTTAGGCCAAATTGCCATGGCAACGTTTCCAAACGCTCAAGGGTTGCGTCAATTAGGCGATTCATCATGGGCGGAAACATTTTCTTCTGGTAATAGGACTGTTGGGTCTGGTGGTACGGCGGGATTTGGTCTTTTGCAATCGGGTGCTCTTGAATCGTCAAATGTTGATATTGCAACCCAACTGGTTAACTTAATTACTTCGCAACGTAATTTCCAGGCCAATGCGCAGGCTATTTCAACGCAAGATACGATTCAGCAAGCCATCATTAATATTCGTTAGATTATTAGGAAAAAGAGGGTATCTAAATGGACAGTAGCTTATATGTAGCGATGAGTGGAGCGAAACAAGTGTTGCTTTCGCAAGCCGTTAATTCGCATAACTTAGCCAACGCTAATACAACGGGTTTTAAAGCGGACTTGTCTCAGTTTAGAAGTATGCCCGTGTATGGCCCTGGTTTGCCATCACATGTTTATGCGATGACAGAACGCCCGGGCATTGATTTTGATGCCGGCGCTTTTCAGCAAACGGGTCGTGAACTAGATGTATCTATAAATGGCGATGGTTGGATTGCAGTGCAGGCAAATGATGGGTCAGAAGCCTATACGCGAGCCGGTGATTTACGGTTAACAGCGGATGGCTTGCTGACAACGGGAACCGGCCTGCCAGTATTGGGCGGCGGTGGGCCCGTTACGGTGCCAGTATCGGCAAAAATGGAAATTGGTGTGGATGGCACGGTTAGCGTCATTCCTTTAGGTGATTCCGCGGAAACGCTCACAGCAATCGACAGGATAAAGCTGGTTAACCCCGATTTGTCAGAAGTAGAGAAGGGCCATGATGGTTTATTTAGACTAAAGCAGGGCCAGCAAGCTGAAGTGAGTGCGGATGTGAGGTTGGTGTCAGGTTCTATAGAAGGCAGTAATGTGAGTGTCGTGTCTGCGATGGTTAGTATGATTGAATTAGCCAAAAATTTCGAGTTACAAGTAAAAATGATGAAAACAATTGACGATAACGAAGCAGCTAGTGCGCAGTTAATGCGTGTAGGTTAAGTAGGAGAATAAGATGGCAACAGAAGCATTATGGATCAGTAAAACAGGGCTAGAAGCTCAACAAACTCGTATGGCCGTTATTTCGAATAACTTGGCTAACGTAAACACAACGGGTTTCAAAAAGTCTCGCGCCATTTTTGAAGATTTACTTTACCAAAATATCAGGCAAGTAGGTGCGCAATCTTCACAAGACACAACCCTGCCAACAGGCTTGCAAATTGGCACAGGTGTTAGAACGGTTGCGACTGAAAAAACGCATACGCAAGGCAGTATTTTACAAACAGGCAATTCTTTGGATATGGCTGTTAGCGGCCGCGGTTTTTTCCAAGTATTGCGGCCTGATGGAAGCATTACCTATACACGAGATGGAAGCTTCAAACTAGATTCAACGGGTCAATTAGTAACATCAGGTGGCTACCCGCTAGAGCCGTCCATCTCAATTCCAGAAGATGCATTGAGCGTTACCGTAGGCATTGATGGCACGGTATCGGTTCTTCAACCGGGTAATGCCACACCATCACAAGTTGGCAATGTTACGTTAGCAGATTTCATCAACCCGGTTGGCTTAGATCCGATTGGTGAGAATCAATTTAGAGAATCGCTTTCCAGTGGCAGCCCAATTGTTGGAACACCGGGCACATCGGGCGTTGGTATTTTAAGTGAAGGCTCATTGGAAACATCCAATGTAAATGTTGTAGAAGAATTAGTAGGAATGATTGAAACACAACGTGCTTACGAAATGAATTCAAAAGCAATATCAACAACCGATCAGATGTTGCAACGTTTAATGCAGGACCTGTAAGTTAGGGAATATTAAGATGAAGCTATTAAACTTTTTAATATTATTCACCGTGTTGCCGGGTTGCGCAATGATGGATGAAATGGCTAAGCCACGACATGATGCAGAATACAAACCTGCAGCACCATCGGCTTATCAAATGCCTCAGCACCGTAATGGTTCAATATATCAAGCTGGGTACGATGTGCGGTTTTTTGAAGACATTAGGGCTCGACGAATTGGTGATATTTTAACCATTAACTTGGTAGAAAAAACCGATGCTAAAAAAGAGTCTGATACGGACATTAAAAAAGGTAATACCACGTCAATTTCTACCCCAACATTCTTAGGCATTGCTGACCCGTCAAAGTTTGGGCTAAACCTAAATAGTAGCTTAACCTCAGCCAATGACTTTGCAGGTGAAACTGAAAGTACGCAAAAGAACAGTTTGAGTGGCAGTATCACAGTGAGTGTTATGGACGTATTGCCAAATGGTTACTTGAAAATACGTGGTGAAAAGCGCGTACGTTTAAATCAAGGAAATGAATATATTAGGGTGGCAGGGATTATTCGCCCTACAGATATCAACCCAGACAATAGCGTTGAATCTACCAAAATAGCTGATGCCACCATTATGTACACAGGCGAAGGTGCTTTAGCCGATGCAAATAAAATTGGCTGGTTAGCAAGGTTCTTTATTAGTGCTGTGTTCCCGTTTTAAGGAGTAAATGATGAATATTAAACAACTATTTATAACGCTACTATTGGTGCTTGGTGTTACGGCGGCTCATGCTGAACGTATAAAAGACTTAGCATCAATATCAGGTGTCCGTTCGAACCAATTGATAGGGTATGGCGTTGTTGTTGGCTTAAATGGAACGGGCGATAAAGTAAAGTCAGGTGATTTTACATCTCAAAGTATTCGTAGCATGTTGGCGCAAGTGGGTGTAAAAATTCCATCCAGCATACAAATAAAATCTAAAAATGTAGCCGCGGTGGTTATTCATGCCAGCTTGCCAGCGTTTGCGGTTCCTGGCCAAAACATTGATGTAACCGTTAACTCAATTGGTGAAGCCAGTAGTTTACGTGGGGGTACCTTACTGATATCGCCTCTAAAAGGTGTAGATGGAAATGTTTACGGCATTGCGCAAGGTAATTTGGTTGTAGGTGGCCTAAGTGCTGCAGGAAGTGACGGATCAAAAGTGAGTGTGAATATACCAACTGTTGGCAATATTCCTAATGGGGCAACGGTAGAACGTTCAGTTCGTAGCTCCTTTGGAGATGGAAAATCCCTAACACTTAATTTACATACATTTGATTTTACAACGGCAAACCGTTTAGCGGGTTCTATAAATAATGCGGTGGGGCCAAATACATCACGCGCCATAAATGGTGGCAGCATTAAGGTGAACATGCCAAGAGATTCGGCGCAGCGGGTAGCCTTCCTTTCATTGTTAGAAAATCTAGAAGTACAACCGGCACAAACGGCTGCCAGAGTGATTATTAATTCAAGAACAGGCACGGTGGTTATTAATAGCCAAGTTAAAGTACGGCCAGCGGCTGTATCCCACGGTAACTTAGTAGTAACAATTAATGAAAGCGCTAATGTCAGCCAGCCGGGCGCATTTTCAGATGGTGAAACGGTCGTAACGCCGGAATCTGATGTATCTATTAGCGAAGATAATAGTCGCATGTTTGTCTTCAACCCGGGTGTTTCATTGGATGAAATTGTTAGGGCTGTTAATCAGGTAGGGGCTGGCCCCAGTGATTTAGTAGCGATTTTAGAAGCATTAAAAGGCGCTGGCGCACTGAGTGCCGAGCTCATTGTTATCTAAACGTATATGAGCTTAGCAAACATACAAGTTGATACTTACGCCGATTTCCATGGCTTGGCTGAGCTACGCGCCAAAGCAGGTGGTAACAAGGCCAGCGAGCAAGAAGCGCTGAGTGAAGCGGCTAGACAGTTTGAAAGTATCTTTATGAAAATGATGTTGAAAAGCATGCGTGATACGGTGCCTGAGTCAGACTTGATTAATAACGATAAAACACGTTTCTATCAATCCATGTACGACGATCAAATTTCACTTGATTTAACCAAGCGTGGCAACATAGGGCTTGCCGACATGATAGTCAAACAACTAGGTGGTGTGAATCCAGTTGATAGCGATGCAAAAACTAATGTTAAAACAATAGACGACTATCGCGCAGTATCTGCATTTCATACTCAAAAACAACGTATCAATGGTTTGGTAAGTAAGCCTGCATCAGATATTAAATCACCTGAACAATTCATTGAAAAGTTATGGCCAGATGCTAAAGCTGCGGCTGAACAACTAGGTGTTAACCCAAAAGTTCTACTAGCGCAGTCCGCATTAGAAACGGGCTGGGGTAAGCACGTTATGTCAGATAGAAATGGCCAAAGTAGCCATAATCTGTTCGGTATTAAAGCGTCTCATGGCTGGCAAGGTAAAACGGTATCTGTACAAACTGTTGAATATGAGCAGGGCGTAGCTGTAAAAAAACAAGCATCGTTTAGAGCATACGATAGCTACGAAGAAAGCTTTAAAGATTATGTGCAGTTCTTGAAACAAAATCCGCGTTATCAGCAAGCGTTAACAAATGTTGACTCTAATGAACGGTTTGTAAAAGGGCTTCAAAAAGCCGGTTATGCGACTGACCCATCTTACGCCAAAAAAATTATCTCAATATTAAACAATGAACATTTGTCTTCGTTAAACAGTGGCACATTAGCTACAGGTTCAGAAAAAGCGGCCTAGGCCGATAAATAGATAAAGGTAAATCATGAAACTAACGAACGTAAATAACTATTATGGCCGGTGATCTTTTATTAACAGGGTTGTCCGGTTTAACAGCATTTAGAAACGTGCTGAATACAACGGGTCATAATATAGCCAATGTAAATACAGATGGTTACAGTCGCCAACGTGTTGAACTTGATGCGCGTGATCCGCAGCTACTGGGGTCATCTTATGTAGGTACTGGTGTTAATAGTGGCGCAGTTACACGATTGTACGATCAATTTTTAAGCGTCCAGTTTCGCAACAGCAGTGCGGCTAGTTCAGAATTAGATGCGTTCGCAAATTTATCGTCTCAAGTTGATAGCGTTTTGGCTAATCAAAACGTTGGTTTAAGCACAGCGATGCAAGATTTTTTTAATGCGGTGCAAGCTGTTGCCGATGACCCAACGTCAATTCCCGCTAGGCAAGTTCTGTTATCTGAAGGCGAGGTGCTAGAAAATAGATTTGGTACGCTTGATAATTATTTAAGTGACCTTACATCACAGGTCAATAGTGGCCTACAAGGTAACTTGCAAAGCATAAATAATATTGCCAGTGGTATTGCTACGCTTAATCAACAAATCACAGTTGCTTCGAGTATTGGCGGTGGCTCGTTGCCAAATGATCTGCTGGATGAGCGAGATAAATTAATTGATGATTTATCAAAACTGGTTAATGTGAGTACAACAACGCAGGAAAACGGTGCAGTCAATGTCTTTATTGGTAGCGGTCAATCGTTGGTTTTGGATACAACGTTTAATACGTTAGCCACGCAACAGACAGGGTTTGATGCGGGCGCTGTGGACATTATTATCCAGCAACCTGCGGGTAATTTAGTTGTCACCAAGTTTATGACGGGCGGGGAACTTGGGGGCACGATTCGTTTCAGAAACGAGGTGTTGGACCCATCTATTAATACGTTGGGTCAAGTGGCTACATCACTGGCTCTTGCTGTTAATGAACAACATGCTAATGGTATCGATTTAAATGGAAATCAGGGCTTGGACTTTTTTTCCAACCCTCAAGTCGATGTTATTAGTTTGGCGGGTGCAGGGTCATTAAATGTGGCGTTTGCGAATATAGCAGACTTAACTACAAGCGATTACTCTGTCACTACCGATGCAACAAACACCAATTACACTATTACGCGGTTGTCAGATAATGCTCAATTCTCAGGTTTGGTAGCTGCAGGGTCAGTTACGCAAGATGGTTTAACTTTTAACCTTGCTAGTGTGGCGGCTAATGATAGTTACCGAGTTCGGCCAACTCGCAGTGCAGCAGGGACTTTCTCTGTGGCCATCACAAACCCCGAATCAATTGCCATGGGATTGCCGATTAGCAGCAATGTTCCTGCCATCAATTCTGGATCCGGCCAACTGAATGATATCAATATCAGTAATTTAACAGCGTCCACATTGCCCGCGAATGTGACATTAACGTACGATTCTGTATTACAGCAATATACGGTTGCTGGCGCGACAGGTGGTCCACTTGGGTATGATCCGGCAGTAAATAGTGGGGCTAGTTATACCTTAAATGTTGCAGGTTTCGGCGATATTAATTTCAACCTAACGGGGCAACCTGCGAATACCGACACAATCGATTTAACCGCTAATGTGGGTGGCGTTGGGGATAATAGAAATGGCAACTTATTATCTGGTTTACAAACGGCGTTAACAATGTCAGGTGGTAGCGCATCGTTTCAAGATGTATATGGCCAGATTGTCGCAGATGTGGGCCGAAAAACACAATCTGCTGAAGCTAACCTTACCGCACAGGAAGGATTGCTCAACCAAACAATAGCGGCAAAAGATTCCGTCAGTGGTGTGAACTTGGATGAAGAAGCGGCTGATTTGGTTCGCTTTCAACAAGCATATCAAGCGGCTAGTCAGGTGGTATTAACGTCACGTACCATTTTTGATACTTTAATAGGGGCATTCAGATAATGATAGATAGAATCTCAACTAGCTTATCCCAACAGTTAGGTATTAATGCGATTACACTTCAGCAAGCTCGGCTAAACGAGATACAGCAGCAAATATCGTTAGGTAAAAAGATTTTAAAACCTTCAGACGATCCAGCAGGTGCTGTGCAAGTTTTAGATTTAAATCAATCTTTAAGCCGGCTAGATCAGTTTCAAAAAAACCTCGACTATGCAGAAAATCGGTTGGCGTTATCTGAAGGTACATTACAAAGCGTCACCAACAGCATACAGCGGGTACGGGAATTAGCGGTGCAAGGGTTTAATGCAACCAATACTGCATCGGATAGAGCATCAATAGCGCAGGAAATGTTTCAGCGTTTAGATGAGGTCATTGCATTAGCAAACACAAAAGATGCTAATGGTGATTACCTGTATGCTGGTTTCAAAGGCCAAACACAACCGTTTACGGGTAATGCAGACTCTGGAAATTTTAGTTATCAAGGAGACCAAGGGCAACGGTTACTCCAAATAGGCGAAGGAAGAACAGTGTCCGATGGGAATTCAGGCGCTGAGATTTTTTACGACATTAAAGATAAAGACGGTAACCAAGAAGATATTTTTACCACCCTATATAGCTTGGCAACGGACTTGTCAATCAATAGGCCTGCACAAGAAGAAGCCATCATCACAACAGCCGTACAACCGGCAGATGGTGAAACCGTTACGATTAACGGAATTACCTATGAGTTTGAAAGCGCAGGTGGTGTAGCGGTAGGTAATACCGCTGTACCCATTGGTGGTACAACGGATATTACGACGGCTAATTTAGGTAATGCAATAAACATTGAGCAGGGGTTAGGTAATACTGATGTAACGGCTACAGTGGTTGGTAGTAACATGACCTTGTTAGCAGACAGCAACGGCTTAGGCACACTGAATTTTATAGATGGAACAGCGGGTGATCTTTCTATTACTAGTGGTCCCTCGGTGCCGTTGTATGATCATTTGGATCAAATTGATACGGCTCTAGGTCAAATTTTAGATGTTCGCTCACAAATTGGTGCACGCTTAAATGTTGTTGATAGCCAAGACGAAATAAATCAAGATTTCACATTAGCCATTCAAGAAACCAAATCCCAAGTGGAAGATTTAGACTTGGCGGCAGCGATCAGTGAATTTAATCTTCAAATTGCTGCATTACAGGCTGCGCAACAAGCTTTCATAAGAGTCCAAGGGCTTTCATTATTTAATGAGCTGTAAGCATCAGATGGAAAGTTTGCACTAAGTCACAGTTTTTAACAATTCTATAAATACTTTATAAACGCACTAAAGATTTCAAGCTCCTTGCCGATAAATTACTCGGAGGCGGTGAATATCTAGATTTATTAAAAGATATATCCGTCATATATAAAAAATAAGTAAGCCGCAAGGTTTACAAAGGAGCAATTTAAATGCCTCAAATTATTAACACAAATATTGCGTCTTTAACGGCTCAAAGAAATCTGAATACATCTCAGAATGATTTGAACCAGTCGTTACAAAGACTTTCATCTGGTTTACGTATCAATAGCGCGAAAGACGATGCGGCCGGCCTTGCTATTTCAGAGCGTTTTACTACACAGATTCGTGGTTTAAACCAAGCAGCGCGAAATGCCAACGACGGTATCTCTTTAGCACAAACTGCTGAGGGTGATTTGGCTCAAATTACTAATAACTTACAACGTGTTCGTGAGCTAGCCGTTCAATCAGCTAACGCGACCAACTCAGCCTCTGATAGAGCAGCGCTTCAAAACGAAGTATCTGAACTAATTGCAGAGATTGATCGTGTTGCAACATCAAGTTCATTTAACGGCGTTAACTTGTTAGATGGTAGTTTTGCTAGCCAACAATTCCAAGTGGGTGCTAATGCCGGTGAAGTGGTTGGTATTAACTCTATTTCAAGTGCGCGTACATTCTCACTAGGCCAGTCAAATGGTGTGTCAATTGCAAACACAGCTACAGTAACAGGTGACGTGGCTGCTGGAACATTAACTATTAATGGTAATACACTAGGTGCCGTTGATGGTGATGCTGCCGCTCTTGCTGCTGCTATTTCAGCGTCTGATGGTAACTTAACTGCAACAGCAGCGGCTAATGTACTAACAGCTGAAGCATTTACTGATGTTGTGGGTACAGCAGCTGTAACAGGTGTGGCTACTGAAAACACATTAACAGCTATTGCTGGTGTTGCGGGAGCCGGTGCTGGTGAACAGTTTATATTAACAATTGACGGTGCTGAAGCTGCAAATGTAACATTTGGAGCTGCTGAAACAGTTGCTACAGCGGGTGTTGCTGCTGAGTTAGATGCTGATTTAACAGCATTTGTTGCAGCTAGTGGCGGTGCATACGCAGTTACAAGTGGAACACTTGCGGGTGGCGATTTGGTTCTTGAAAAAGCCGATGGCACAGCCATAACATTCAGTACAGCTACAAGTACTTTAACGGGTACAGTTGGAACGATTGCAGAGAGTGAAACACAAGCAGGTACGGTTGCAGTTACAGCAGTAGCACCTGATTTCACGCTAACTCTTGCAGGTTCAACACTTGACTTAACAGCAGCCGGTGCTGATGGCACAATTACTGCGGCAGAAGTGGCAGGCGTTATTAATAATGTAGCTGGTTTTACAGCTTCAGCAGCTGGTGCGACACTAGATATTACAGCAGCTGACGGTAGAAATATCGCATTAGTACAAACGGGAGCAGCGGCAGGTGGGCTTGGTGCAGATGTAACACAGCGTGGTGTTATTGATTCGATTACTTCTGCGAACTCTGATCTTGTTATTGCTGGCGCAGGTGCGGCAGCAGCCGGTTTAACAGCAGGAACAACAGCAGCATCAGCAGCTTTAATTGGTACTACGATTGCTGATACAACAGTTGCATCTGTAGACGGTGCTAACGCGGCGATTCTATCTGTTGATAGTGCGTTAACAGCAATTAACGGATCTCGTGCGTCGTTAGGTGCTATTCAGAACCGTTTTGATTCAGTTGTAGCCAGTATTCAAACAACATCAGAAAACTTAAGTGCTTCACGTAGTCGTATTCGTGATGCCGATTTTGCTGAAGAAACTGCTGCTTTAACAAGAGCGCAAATTCTACAACAAGCTGGTGTGTCAATTTTGTCGCAAGCTAACTCTTTGCCACAAAACGTATTGGCTTTATTACAGTAAACCGGTAGGTAACGCTGGCTCTAGTGTTAAAGCTAGAGCCAGCAATCCTTAACGGAGAAGATTATGGAAACATTAAACATAGTAAGTACGGTTGCAAAGGCAGTATCGCCTAAACCGACTTCTGTTCCAGTATCTAATAATGCATTAAGCAACATTGCTGAAGTAGGCAAAGCATTGCCACAAGAAGCACCAAAAGCGGAAGTATCACAGTCACAACAAATTGAAGAAACTGTGAGTGATTTGAATAAATTTGTTCAAAGCATTCAGCGAGGTATTCAGTTTAGCGTGCATGAAGAAACAGGACGAAGCATTATTACGGTAACAGATAGAGAAACAGGGGAAGAGATACGTAAATTCCCATCAGAAGAAGCATTAGCCATTGCAGATTTTATTGCTGAAACAAAAGCGCAGTTAAATGATGTTTCAAAAGGCATTGTTTTCAATCAAAGTGCATAAGGAGGCTTGAATTTTGCATATTATCTTAATAGATAAATGTAAATAGGATTCATTATGTCAATTTCATCACCAGGTATAGGATCAGGCTTAGATATAGGCAACCTTATTACTCAATTGGTTACTGCTGAAGGTTCAGCGAAATCTAACCGACTGAATTTAAGGGAAGCAGAATATCAAGGTGACATATCTGCGTATGGGTCACTTAAAAGTGCCTTATCAATTTTTCAAACGGCTGTAAAAGACTTGCAAACAGCAAGTGATTTCCAATTACGGTCGGCGAGTAGTAGTAACGAAGAAGTCTTTCTAGTAACAGCAGATGAGTCAGCAGATGTATCGCAATATGGCGTAGAAGTTGTTCAACTAGCACAAGCAAACAAATTAATTACAAATGATGGTTTCGCATCTACAGATGTTATTGGTAGTGGAATCCTAACATTGACGCAAGGAACAGAGTCTTTTTCAATTTCTGTTAGTGGAACAGATAAGTTAACGGATATCCGAGATGCAATTAATGCTGCCGCTGATAACACAGGTGTGTCTGCCGCTATTATTAATGTAGATGATGGAATCGGTGGAACTGAAAGCAAATTAGTTTATACCGCAAATGAGTCTGGGTTGGATAACGCCATAACTATTACAGCGAGTGATAGCGATTCAAATAATACAGATGCACTTGGTTTATCTAGATTAGCCAGTGCGAACTTAACAGAGCCGGCGGCTGCCTTAGATGGCCAAATTAGAGTTGATGGTCAATTAGTTAGCAGCTCAAACAATGATTTTGAAGATGTTATTGATGGTGTCACCATCAGCTCAGTTGCTATTGGGGCAGGGGAAAGTTTATCAGTTACAACAGATAAAGAAGCTGTAACGACAAAAATAAACACTTTTATTGCTAACTATAACGGGCTGATAGATACGTTCTCTGCGTTAGGTTCTTTTAATGGGAGTACCGATGCAGCCGGCATTCTAATTGGTGACGCTACATTGAGAGGTGTGCAAAGCTTAATAAGACGAGAAATATCTTCATCTGTATCTGGCCTAACCGGCAACTTTAGTACGTTAGCTGAAATAGGCCTCACAACAGGTGATGATGGAAAACTTTCGTTAGATAGCGATAAACTTAGTACAGTGCTGGATGAAGATTTTGACCAAATTGGTGAATTATTCTCAGCATCAAACGGCATTGCTAACACGTTAGATAATGCAATAGAACAATACGTGAGTTCCGCAGGCATTTTAGACATACGAACAGACGGTCTTCAATCACGCGTTGATGACATAACAGAGCAACGAGAAGCGTTGGATAGACGTTTAATCAGTTTAGAAAGTAGGTTGTTAGCGCAATTTACAGCGTTAGACACCTTGGTTAGTACATTAACCAATCAGAGCAATTTTTTAACACAACAATTGGCCAATTTACCTGGTTCAATTGATCCAAATAAATCAAATTAAAATATAAGTAGGGAGAACAATATGAATGGTGCGACAGCGTTAAAACAGTATCAGCAAGTGGGTGTTCATGGGGCAATAATGGATGCAACTCCGCATCGGTTAATTCAAATGTTATTAGACGGCGCCTTAACAAGAATATTATCTGCAAAAGGGCATATGAAGCAAAACAATATAGCTAAAAAAGGTGAACAAATTGGTAATGCGATATCAATTATTGAAAGCCTCAAAGCAAGCTTGGATTTTAAACAAGGTGGTGAGATTTCTAAAAACCTAGATGCTTTATATGAGTATATTGGACATATTTTATTAAAAGCAAATACAGAAAATAACCCTGAATTATTAGACGAAGCAGGCAAGTTGTTAAGCCAAGTTAAAATGGGTTGGGATGCGATTGAACCACAATCATAAGTAAAAGCTCCACTAAGGAACATTTATGAATGCTGAAATAAAATTTGACGAAATTTTAAAAGATACCAGTAAACTAATTGAACTGGCTGAATTAGGTGAATGGGATAAGCTAATTAGTTTAGAAAAAAAGAGAGAGTTAGCGATAAAAAGTTTGTTTACCAAGCAACCTGATATAGATGAATCTGTTCTACGCGATGGTTTGCAATACATTTTGCAAAAAAACAAAATTCTTATGCAGTACTCACATAGTCAGCGTGATAGTTTACAAATGGAAATGTCTAAAGCAGGGCATGCTCATAAAGCGATTAACCAATATTTAGCAACGTAAGATTAAAGAGCAATCCCCGGGTTGTTGGCTACATTGATAAGCTTTGGTGAATTGATTTTAGATATATTAATACTTTTTTGGCCACGTAAATAATTAGCAACAACATCCCAAATTGGAATCCCCGGTGCTTTTGATCCAACAGTAGCCCAGCCAGCAACTTTATACTGTTTATTAGGCTCAACGGCTTTACCGTTATCAAGTGTCATATTCGAAATACGCTGCCCTGAAGGTGCAGTAGGATCGCAGAAGTAATTCATACCACCAACACGCACCATATCGCCACCTTGTTGATAGAACGGGTCTGGATGAAACAAGTTATCTGCCACATCTTCTAAAATAGACTTTATTTCTTTTCCAAACATATTTCGAGCATATGTTTCTGGGTAAGTAATGCAGGTTTGGTCCATCACATTTTCATAAGTAATGGGTTCACCAGCAAGTACAGTAGTTCCCCATCTGAAGCCTGGCGACAGTGAGATCTCAGCATCGAGTTCGTGCCTTAGAGCATCACATATTAACTGGTCAAATGTGCCGTTAAAGTTTCCACGGCGGTAGAGTAACGATTCAGTTACAGTCAGTTCTTCATTAAGAGTCTCTAGGTGAGGTTTGCGAATTTTTTCAATTAATGCTGACATTTCAGGGTCAGGTTTGATGAAATTAGAAAACACAGGTAACAGTTTATAGTTGTAACCTTTAACGTTTCCTTTCTCTAAATCTAGATCTAGCACACCTACAAATTTACCGTTAGAACCCGCATTAGTTACGACCGTTTGCCCACCGTTGTTCTTTACGGTAACAGGGGCTGGAACCCCATCATGTGTATGCCCGCCTAAAATAAAATCAATGCCGGTGACAACAGATGCAAGTTTTAAGTCCACATCCATGCCGTTGTGCGACAAGACTATAATGGCATCAGGGCTTTCATCTGCTTTGATGGTATCAACGAGTTCTTGAAGATCTTCATTTTGTATCCCAAAGCTCCAATCCGGTATGAACCGTTTTGGGTTAGCGACAGGTGTGTAGGGGAATGCTTGCCCAATAATAGCCACTCTATGACCATTCATTTCTTTTATACTATAAGGTTTAAATACATGCCCCGTATCTTCATCGTGCGCACGTTTACCTTCAAATAACGCATCTTCTGTTAGCTTGATGTTCTGGGCTAAAAATTCGCCCTTAAAGTTATCAACATTGTTAAAGACTTCTTCGTCATGATAGGTAAATTCCCAATGGCCTGTCATCACGTCTACGCCGAGTAGATTAGCCGCTTGGACCATATCGTCCCCACGTGTCCAATAGGCTGTCGCTGAGCCTTGCCAAGTATCACCACCATCAAGCAATAGACTGTTAGATTTATCACCTGCAGATGCTCTTAGAGACTTAATGAGTGTACTTAAATGTGCGAACCCACCAACTTTTCCAAAATCTTTAGCTTCACTGTCAAAGTTTAAATACGTGAAGGCATGAGATTCAAGAGAGTTTTCTAAAATATTATTCTTTTTTAAGAATGCTTTACCTACAACGTGTGGTGTACGGCCAATAGCATCGTGAATGCCCATGTTTACATTAGGTTCTCTAAAATAAATTGGATTTAATTGAGCGTGACAATCGGTAATGTGTAGTAACCGAGCATTCCCTTTGTTTGGAACGGTATAGTCAACCGGTTTAGATGATAACGCTAGGCTTGTTTTTGGAAAAATGCCCGCAACTGTTCCTGCTGCTAATAGCTTATTAAATTCACGACGATTCATTATAGAGCCCTAAAACGGTGTTATTTGGGTAAATTATTCAACCAGTTAATCTTCTCATGCTCAGCTTGTATTAATGCTAGCTCAGCTTGTTGAGAGGCTTTGTTAGATAATTCAATTGCAGTTGCAAAGTCTTTGCTTTTAAGTGCTTGTTTGGCCTGGGCAACAAGAGGTTTAATTGTGTTCCATTCGTGTCCAGCTGATTTTGTTTTATCCCATAAATCTTCAGCTAGTTGAATGCTTTTTGCAGCGTCAGTAGCAGTCGTTGCGTTTGCTAATGTGCAGAAAAATCCAAAAATAAGTATTAACGATAATGCTTTGAGTTTCATATATTGCCTGTGTTTACTTTCTAGAGGCTGGGCCATTTACGGGTAAGCCATTACTCATATAGGTCATAAAGTATTCTAAGTTACGGTAAGCTTCACTTTGCCCAGGTAGCGGTTCTGCACGCACCTGTTTGTTACACGAATCAAACCTTCTTTGTAAGGTGCCAAAGGATTCCCATTTCATTCTATAAACTGGAAAATGCGTAGGATGGCCTAGGGCAGGGCTTAGCGTTTCTGAACGTGCTTTTCTTCCAACATTTTGTATATGACAATTGGCACAAGAAAAGTTTAATTGACCACGTTTGGAGTAAAAGTACTGTTTTCCTGCTTCATAAGCCGCTAATTCACCTTTACTTGTTGGTGTGGCAATATTAATTTCAGACCCTTCGGATGTTGAGGCCATGTAGGCTGATATTTTAGCAATATCACCTTTTTTATATGGCAGCGGTTCTTCATCGTTATTCGTTCTACATTCATTGATAGCCAATTCTAGGGTAACCACCATGTTGCGTTTAGAATCGAACTTCGGGTAATGTTGACGAATGTTTTCACCGTCATTTTCAAAACAACTGGCGTAACTTTTACCATTAGTAAACGGCGTATTAAATAGTGTTTCACCTTCTTCAAGACTATCTTCGTATGGAGGGAAATCGTTCATAGCCTCCCATTGATCTCGTGCATCTTGATCTAACGCATAAACACCATCACCAAAATCTGCTTTGCTGATATCTGGAAACCTTTCAGTGTAAAAGGACTGAAAGGTTTCCTTATCTTGCTCAGGTGTGGCATAGCTTACACTTGTTAGTGAAATTAATAATAATGTAATCAGTGCTTTAGATAGAAGGTTCATAGGTGGTTTTATTTAATTTTTGCTTCAACTTTTGCTACATCACCGGTATTGTCATTCCAACGTAACTGTAATGCATCACCTTTTTTACCGCCTTCAAATGAAAACGCTAAGTATGGGTTTTTAGAAACCGACGTGCCAAATTGTGCAACAAATACAACGTTACCATCGTGTTCACACGTTAGTTCTTGAATGTACTTAGCCGGAATTTTTTCACCCGATTCTTTATTGATACGACGCCCTGTTTCCATTGGGTGTTTTGCTAACACACGAACAGACGTGATATTGTTTTTTGATTTTGCTTTAACTTTCATGTTTGTCTCCGATTATGGGTTAGCCGCCGCAGCCGCCGATTGTTACTTTAACTTCTTGGCTCTTGCTATATAGCTTGCCGCCAGCTTTTATTACAGCAGTAACAGTACTTGTTTGAGCTAAACGAATACGTGTTGAGATGTCAGGTATTGTTTTTGCAGAGATTTGAAAAGTTGCTGTTAGAGGCTGAGGGTTATCTTTTACAAAGATAGTAATAGACTCTACATCTTTAAGATCCGTTTTAACTGATACAGGTACAGCACCACCATTTTCTGCAATTTTAGGCACTTTTAGTTTAACGTCATCACTGTCAACGGTATCTGTTGAGCCAAACAAGTTTTTGTAGGCATCGTCTGGGCTTGTTGCATTAAATGCATCGCTTGCCCATGCCGCCCATGAAGTTATTGGTGACAATAATGCCAAGCAGGCAGTCGAGCCTACGGTTAGCATGTTTAAGAACTTTCTTCGTGAAATAGCCATGTTTTCTCCAGTTGCTATAGGTTTAAAGTGTGTATAAATAATCAAGTAGTTTTTCAATTTCTGCATCGCTTAATATTTGATGCTTTCCAAAGGGAGGCATAATTGAAATAGAATTTTTCGTTGTCGCATCCCATATTTGGGCTTTTAACGCCTCGCGGTCAGGGAACCGTGCTTTCATTACAATGAGTGGTGGACCAATGTTACCAGCCATATCACCATCATCCATTACGTGGCAGGCAAGGCAATTACCTTTTTTACGATCGAATGCTATTTTCTTTCCATCCATGTCATTTGCAAATAGTAAATTAGACATTAATGTTAGCAATGTAATGGAGATTATTATTAGCAGTTTTTTATGCATTTTATTCTGCCTCTACCATGTACTGTACGGCATTTTTAACTTGTTCGTCAGTCAATGTTAGGTTGCCGCCTTTAGGTGGCATCATGCCGTTTTCGCCCATATAACCATCAATAGCGTGTTTAACAACAGTATCCATTCCTTGTTCCAAGCGCTTTGCCCATGACTCTTTATCGTCAAGTTTAGGTGCGCCAGCGACACCGCTGCCATGGCAAACCACACAACTTGATGTATACGTCGCTTTACCTTCAATAGCAGCGGCACTTAATTTAGGTGTACTTGCTGTTGCACTAGATTCTGAGGCTTCTTGTTCTGGTGTTATGCCACGAAGCGATTCTACAACGATAATCTTTTTAGGGTCTTTGCAGTTTTTCATGCAACGCGTATTGCTTGTATCAGGTCTATCGTCCATATAAAAGTTTGCTTCATTAGGCATTTTTATGGACGCTAAATTATCTTGTGTCAATACAAAATCATCTTCTACAAGGTCGTTTAGATAAAGTACATAGGCTGATATGGCATACACTTCTTCTACAGACAAAGTCTGAGGTGCAGGGAAGGGCATGGCTCTGTTGATATAGTCCCACAGCGTTGAAGCATATGGCCAATAGCTTCCTACTGTTTTATGAGGGCGGTCTTCAGTTAATGAATCTTCGCCACCCGCAAGTGGAGGCCAGCGACCTTCGCCTTCACCAAATAAACCATGGCAAGATGCACATTTTGCTTCGTACATGCCTTCGCCTTGAGATACGCTACCTTGTCCTTTTGGTAAACCTTGGCCATCAGGACGAACATCAATATCCCAGCCGGCGATTTCTGCTTTAGTGGCCTTTGTACCTAGTCCAAAATGTCCTGTTTCTGCAGCAACTGTATTACCAGAGACAAATGTGGCTAGAATAATTGATAAAACAATAATTACTTTATTTAAGCTGAACATTTTTGATCTTCCCGTTGCTTTGTAATTTCCATGTATGGATTGAGTTTTTGTGATAAATAGAGTTCGTACCGCGTGCATCACGTAATTGTGAGATGGTTGGTTGCACATAACCCGTTTCATCAATAGCACGACTTTGAAGTAAGCCGGGTGCTCCATCCCATTTAAATGGTAGTGAAAAACGAGTTAATGCTTTTGGCAGGACAAGTCCCTTAAGTCTAGCTGGTCGCCAAGTAACACCACCATCAATTGAAACATCTACTTGTTTGATTTTTCCACGGCCACTCCATGCCAACCCTTCGATTTCGTATGAACCTTTTTGGCCCCATGGGTTTTCTGGACAAGGTGAAGTAATAACTGAATTGGCTTCTTGCTCATAGGAAAAACGTCTAGAACGACCATCTGGCATTAAATCGGTGTATTTCGACGTTTCTTCACGGTGATGCCAAGGTTTGTCTCCAATTTCTAAACGGCGAAGCCATTTAACCGAAGTATTACCTTCCCAACCGGGGTTAAATAAACGTACTGGGTAACCTTGTTCTGGGCGTAGTTTTTCGCCGTTTTGAGCATAAACGACTAGTGCATCATCTAAGGCTTTATCCATTGGGATACTACGGCTCATTCCGGCGCCATCAGCACCTTCTGCTAATATCCATTTACCTTTTGTTTGTACGCCAACTTCAGCGAGTAAAGTAGATAATTTCACACCGGTCCATTCGCAACAACTGATCATGCCGTGTGTAAATTGTAGCGCTTCCATTTGAGGGCCACGCCATTCCATACCACCATTAGCAGGGCATTCAAGAAAGTTTATGACTGATTCAGAAGGGAACCGCATTAAGTCATCCATCGTGAATATTAATGGATTGTCTACCAAGCCATGAATCATCAACCTATGTTCTTCAGGATTAACCGTTGGCGCACCCGCATGGTAACGTTCAAAAACAAGGCCATTGGGCGTTATGATGCCCTTCAACTCTTGAATAGGCGACATACTGATAGAAGAAATTTTATCAGCAGTTAACCATGGTACGGTTCGCCTAATCACGTTTGTTTCAAATTTTGATGGGATGCCATACGGTGTTGAAACAACACCGGTGCCTAATGATTTGCTCCAACTTGGAACATTAGGAGGTAAGTTGTTGTTAGCTATTAGGCTTCCGGATGCAACAGTTGCTGCTAGTCCTGAACTAAACTTAACCCCTTGTTTTAGAAAATCTCTACGAGAGTTTTCTGGTACTTGGTTGGCTAATTTACCTAAATAATCTTTAGTGCTTTCTTTCTTATTATTATCCATTTGGCCACTGTCACACTGTTTAGAATTGTGTTCATTATTCTATATGTTTCTGTTGCCATATGCATATACTTTATTAGCATATTTATTGTTATTATAGCCTATAATTTATCTAACAATGATTTTGCTTTTTCGATTTGTTCTGCACTGCCGGTTTCTATGACTTCATCTAATGCTTCTTTAGCTGATTCCATATCAAGCATGTCAATGTAAGCTTCTGCAAGTGAAAGTTTAGTATCAGCATTTGAATCCACAGAACCGCTTGAATCTTCGTCTGGTTTTATCAGATCAAAGTCAAAATCAAACTCGTTATTATCTTCATCTGAAGGAGTTTCTTCATTAATTGTCCCATCAGTTGAATCAAGTGAGATTTCCTCACTTATATCTGATATTTCCGTTGTTGCTTCTGGCATTTCAAAATCGAGAGAACCCAATTCTTCAGTAGTTTCATCTTCAATGTTAAGCATTGTTTCATTGGTTTCTTCAACGGCTTCAGAAAGGTCTGTATCAGACAGGTCATCAGACGGGTTGTCATCACTCATTGGTGAAACGAATAAAATAGATTCGGGGCAAATATCTGCGCCCATGTTTGAAATATTGGCCCACATTTCTGGGTCAGATGTTTTTAGATGATCTAAATCTTTAGCAAGATCTTCAAAAGCAGAAGAATTCCCTGATGAATAATACACATCAAGTAGTTTCAGTTTATACGCTTCATTTGTAGGGTCTTCTTCAATGGATTTTTGAATAAGATCTTCAGCTTGTTGATAACGACCATAGGCTATATAAACATCACATTCTGTTAATGGATCTGCTTCTAGAGATTCATCAAGGTTTTCAAATTCACTGGGCGTAAATTCACTGAGAAGTGATTCTGACTCAAGATGAGTGTCGTTTTCCGCTGTTGGAAGTTCTTCTACTACTTCTATTTCACTCATTGTTTCTTCAAATAAGTCACGCTTTTCGTTTGCGGGCTCATCAGACATTGGGAATGGTTGGTCGTCATTTTTTTTGCGTCGAGCTAAAAATAGGCCTAGTAACGCAATGAGTAGACCACCGCCTGCATATAAAGGCAGCATGCTTTCCTCAGTTTCTTCTGGTTCTACAGGAGCAACAGCAACGGGTGCTGGTTTTTTTGCTGGGATTGTTTTTATTGTTTCTACAGGTTTGGTTTGAAGTTGAGCCAATTGGTCATCTTTTAATGCGATGAGGCGTTGCAGTTTTTCAACCTGGGATTCAAGCTCACTTAGCCTGCTTTTTACTTCTTTGTTTTCCTGCTCATTGGTCGTTGCCATTTCAAGAGCAATATTTGCTTGATTGACAGCATTTGATGAGCCTGATGTAGCGGCAGGAGATTTTACGTTGCTAGTGTCTGCATTTGATATTTGGTTGTCAGTAGGTTCCTCAGGCGTTAATAAAGTTAACGTAGCCTCGGTAGACGTGTTGCTTGAACTGTCATTGTTCGTGTTGTTTGAGCTTTGTGCTTGTTTAGCCCTAGCAGATGCCGACCATTGGATATGTTGTTCATTAAATGCTGATTGTGCTTGTTGAGCCGATAATTGGTTAATAGCGTCACGATTGGGTACTTGCAAAACTTGGCCTTTCATTAAAGCATTAATGTTATTTTTGTAAAATGCTTTAGGGTTGTTTTCAAACAAGGCCATCATCATTTGCTCATGACTGATGCCGTTGTTGTTAGAGAGCAGTTTTTTTGCTATTCCCCATACGGTATCGTTACTTCTTATTGGTCCATAGTTTGATGCTAGTTGCTCTGGGCTAGACTGTGCGCTGTTACGAACTGGTGTGTTAGTTTTTGTTGCTGGAACAGCTGTCATGTTTGAGCTCTCAACAAGCTCTATTGGCGCTGTAGTGACATCAGCCATTGTAATAGGCGGGTCGAGCAAAATAGTAAACTCTTTTAATGTTCTTCCCTGAGGCCATTCTACTTCTAGAATGAAATTGACAAAGGGCTCCTTAATGCTTGAGCTTGATGTAACCGTAATGGTTACGTCGCCATTTGCATTCACGATCGGCGTGAATTTTAAATCAGATAAATATTGCGGACGATCGATTCCGGCTTGTTTAAATGTTTCCCTTGAAGCAAGATCAACACTGATGTTTGTCGGATCCTCATTTTTTGAACTAACCAAGGGTATTTTTGCGTTCAGTACCTGATTAAGTGCAGAGTGAGTTGTAATGTCGCCAATGCCTAATGCGAATGCGCTTGAACTATTAATTAAACATAGAGCAGCGATGGCTTGTTTTGTATTTCTCACGAGAATCTCCTGATTGTGTGAACAACTTTCCTGTAATGGTGAAGTGTCTATAGTTAGTGTATGTACTTAATATAGACTATAGATAATTTTTTACCAGTACCTCAGCAATTTGTACACTATTCAGTGCTGCGCCTTTTCTTACATTATCGGCAACAACCCACATATTTAAACCATTTGGATGCGAGATATCTTTTCTTACTCGGCTTACGTATACGTCGTCTTGTCCGGCTGATTCTGTAACGGCAGTTGCGTATCCACCGTCTTCCCGTTTATCAAGCAGGGTGATTCCATCAAAGTTTGAAAGTAATTCACTGGCTTTTTCAAGACTAATGTTTTCTTTCGTTTCAATATGTATAGCTTCAGAATGCCCATAAAAAACAGGTACTCGGACGGCAGTTGGATTAACTTTTATGGTTTGGTCATTAAAAATTTTATTAGTTTCCCAAACCATTTTCATTTCTTCTTTTGTGTAGCCATTTTCGAGAAAAACGTCTATTTGAGGTAAAACATTGAAAGCAATTTGTTTGGGGTAGACGCTAGCTTCTGCTTTTTTGCCATTGAGTAACTTTGCAGTTTGACCAGCGAGTTCTTCAATAGCGCTTTTACCTGTACCAGACACAGCTTGATAGGTGCACACATTGATGCGTTCAATACCCACAGCATCATAAATTGGCTTTAGGGCCACTAACATTTGAATGGTTGAACAGTTTGGGTTCGCAATGATGCCTTTATTGGTATGTTGGGCAATGGCTTCTGGATTGACTTCAGGGATAACAAGAGGGATGTCATCGTCATATCTAAAATGAGATGTATTGTCGATAACGACACATCCTGCAGCTGCAGCTTTTGGTGCATATTCCGCGGACACAGACCCCCCAGCGGAAAATAAACCTATTTGAACCTGTGCAAAATCAAAGTCAGCTAAATTCGTAATTTTAATATTCTTGCCTTTGAACTGAATCGTTCCACCAGCAGAACGACTACTTGCCAAAGGGTATAAGTTTCTTATGGGAAAATTTCTTTCTTCCAAAATGGATAACATTGTTTCACCAACAGCGCCTGTGGCACCAACAACAGCAACGTCATAAGTTTTCATTTTTTAATTCCTTAATAATTTGGATTTTTAAAAGTAAATAGCCAACTAAGAAAAACTAGGTTGGCTATTTATTGATTTTTACATTCAACCTAGTAGGGTTGAATGTTGACTATTTAGAAGGCTCTATCAGTCTAGAGACGCTAGTATTTTGTCTTTAATTTCATCAACTGAACCAATGCCTGCAATTGAGTGATAGTTAAGGTTCGTCGTATTAGCTAGCTCAGAATAATATGTAATAAGTGGGGCTGTTTGGCTATGGTATGTTTTTAACCGATCACGTACTACATTTTCATTATCGTCAGCACGTTGAATTAATGGCTCGCCAGTAATGTCGTCAATGCCGTCTTGTTTAGGCGGGTTGTAAATTAAATGGTAAGTTCTGCCAGAATCTAAATGCACACGACGACCGGCCATACGCTTAACAATTTCTTCATCATCTACAGCAATTTCTACAACATGATCCACATCTACACCCATGTCAGCTAAGCCATTGGCTTGTGGTTGAGTTCTAGGGAAGCCATCTAATAAAAAGCCGTTTGCACAATCATCGAGCATAAGTCGCTCTTTAATTAAACCTAAAATGATGTCGTCGGAGACTAGTCCGCCAGCATCCATCACTTTTTTGGCTTCTAAACCTAAAGGTGTGCCCGCTTTAACTGCTGCGCGTAGCATATCGCCAGTAGAAATCTGTGGGATATTGTATTTAGCAGTAATAAATTGAGATTGTGTTCCTTTGCCAGAACCTGGCCCACCTAAAAGAATGATTCGCATGTGAAACCTAATATAATTATTTTTTGGACAGGGGAAAATATCATACCTAGGTTATTTTATCCACTGACCCTTATATAAATTACTTAAACTTATTAAGGTTTATGCTGCAAATTGTTTGGCAATGGATTCAATTTGTTCGTGTTCGCTTATGATTTTTTCTAATTCTTCTAAGACAACATCAGGTGATATTTTAAGTGCCTTACAGAATTTTGTATTCAAGTATTCATTACGGTTGTCGCCAATGCCGTGGATACCAAGCGCACTATCTACTAGAGCAATTAAAGAAGCATAGTTTGAATGCTCTCCAGAATAACCGTGATTGTGGTGTTCCTTCGTTGCGACTATAACTTCTTTGGGTATTTGCCAATTATCTAATAACCAAGACCCTAATTCAGCATGGCCCATGTTGATGGCATTTTGCCCTGCGCCCATACCAAGTGCATGTTTTTCGATAGCGACTATGGAACATTTTAAATTAGCGGCATATAGTTTGTTTAAGAGAAAAAACTCTGGTTGAAACAGATGCCCCAGCAATAAAAAACCAAAATTATGGAGTAATCCAGAAAGGTAGGCCAAATTTGAATTAGGTCGAATATCTTGAGGTATTTTTTGAGACAACCGTTGCGCTAACGTTGCGCTATAAACGGCGTGTTTCCAGAATTCATTTAGACCCAAAGGGCCATCAGGTGGGTTTTTTAATGCTTTACCAGCCGATAAGCCTAGGGCCATGTTCATGACAAGGTCAAAACCTAAAACGCGTGATATTGCTTCTTGAACGGATGTTATTTCACCTTGATAGTTAAAAAAAGCTGATTTCGAATAACGAATGACCTGTGCAGTCAGGCTAGGATCTCTTTCTATAAGGCTGGCTAGAGACTTTGCATCAGCGCTAGGATTGTTTTTTAATTGAATAACTTTAGTAGCAATATCTGGTAGGGGGGGCAGCTTATATAAACGTTGTAAATTGTTCTTTTTATCGTTATCAGGTGTGAATTTTTGTTTTAATTTTTTACTCTCAGTTTCATTAATTTCATTAAACACCAAGTCTTTTGCAGGTGTTGTTATATCAACTGTCAGTGCATTTTTATGGAGTTTATAAAAGTCAGATGTTGATAAAGAGACAAGGTCATTGGCCTTTCCTGTTTCAAAAACAACAGTACTGAAGTTGTTTATTGAATTGGCAATGTGTGTACGCGCCACTTCTTTAGAGCTTATCGGCGGAACGATGCCTACATCGCAGCTTGGGTAAAAATTTGCACATTCTGCTAAGGGGATAATATCTAGGATGTTCTCTTTAATCCCTTCAAGCGCACTGAAATCGATTAATTCGTTTACGGGAACAATAATCAGTTCAATTTGGTTATTACAGCGGATCAATACGGTACGTAGGAGTACTTGCTGGTTGTTGCTGAATTTTTTATCGAGCTCTTCTAAAGAAAGGCTTTTATCGTCAACAGGTATTGCTTCATAATCAATATGATGAAATAGAAATTGCTTTTCTACTTGATTGGCTACTTTCATGACGTTCCCTTATTTATCTGTACGTATAAATATAGAGCAATTCTAAAAAAGTTATGCGAATGCGGTCACATTCTATCTGTGATTGTGGCAAAAAAAGTACGTATTGAAGATGCTTACGGTCGGAGTAGGCATAAAAAAGGCCTTTAACACTGAGTTAAAGGCCTTTTTGTGTAGGTCGTAATATGTGGGTTAATTATTGCTTAGTAATACTTATTTTTGCAGATTTGCGAAGTTCATTAATGTGCTTTTGAATATGTTCTTGTTCAAGTGCAGCTGAAATGTTTGGCTTTACTTCTTCAAATGTTGGTGGTTTGCCATCACGTGCACCGGTACGTAAAATAACGTGGTAACCAAACTGCGTTCTTATCGCTTGTTTTGTGTATTCGTTATCTTTCAGTTTTGCTACCGCTTGTGAAAATTCAGGCACCATACGTTGCGGGTTAAACCAACCTAAATCACCACCTTTTGATGCAGTAGGGCCTGTAGAGTTTTCTTTTGCAAGATCAGCAAATTTTTTACCTTTTGCAAGCTTGGCAATAACTTCTTTTGCTTTAGCTTCTTCTTTAAGCAAAATATGGCTGGCTTTAAACTCTTGAACTTTTATTTGACCAATTCTTGCATCGTATTCTTCTTTTAGACGCTTTTCAGGAATAGGGTTATTATCTAAAAAATCAATCATAGCAACTTGAGATAACATGCTTAGATTAATGAAATCCATACGTGCTTTAAAATCGTCGTTATTGTTTAGTTTTTTCTTAATAGCCTCATCCTTTAATAAAGCCATGTTAACAAGGTCAGTTGTTAGCTTGTCTATCGGCACAGTGCTTTTAGGATCAACTTGCCTTCTTTCTAATGCATAAAATTGCAACATTGATTTTTTTAAATTGGTGCCGTTAACTGTTGCTACAGTTGGGTCATCAGCTGCGATAGTAAGTTGTGAAGCAGTCACTAGTAAAAGTGACGCGATAATTGAAACAGTAACCTTCATGATATCTCCTGTTGTTGAGGTTTTTCTTCCGGGGTATACGCTTTAATGCTTAAAGCGTGAATGTCTTTTTTCATCATCTCACCGAGTGCTTTGTAAACAAGTTGATGACGTTGAATGAGTGATTTATTTTCAAATTGATCGGAGGTTACGGTTAAGTAAAAATGGCCGCCGCCCGATTTTGCACCTTCATGCCCCGCGTGTGCTTGGCTATCATCTAATACTTCGATGAACTCAGGCTGAAGAGCCTCAGTAATTTTTTCATTAATTAATTCAGTTATGCTCATTATTTAAGTTCTTCGTTGGTTTCTTGGGTGTCTGGTTCTTCTTGAATGTGTTTCATTAAGTAAAAGCCCTGCAGTACAACGAATAAAAGGGTAAGCCCAAGCATGCCAAAGAGCTTGAAGTTTACCCAAGTGTCCGTGTCGAAATTGTACATAACGTATAGGTTGATGCCACCTAAAAATATAAAAAATGCGGCCCACATCGCATTAAGGTTTGTCCATACATCATCAGGTAATGAAATGTTGCCTTTCATCATTCGTTGAATAACAGGTTGCTTGCCAATAAATTGACTGCCAAGACAGACCAAGCCAAACAACCAATTAACGATGGTAGGTTTCCATTTAATGAAAGCTTCGTCTTGCAAATAGAGTGTTAGCCCACCAAATACGGTAATAATCAAAAAAGTGGCAACATGCGTTGTTTCAAACGATCTATTTTTCAACCAGTAATAAGCGACTTGAACCGCTGAAGCTGCAATAGCAATGACGGTGGCTGCGTAGATGCCTTGCCATTTATAGGCAATAAAGAAAAGAATGATGGGGAAAAAATCAAATAAAAACTTCATGATGTGTGGTGTTGGGTTTTAAACAAAAATATCAATGCCAAGTAACAGTTGCAATTCATCCCGTTGGGGCTGGCTAGCAAGATTCGCATTGTCTAAGTAGGTTTGAATAGATTGAGAAGGGAGCGTGTTTTCTTTAGAGACTCTGCCTAATTTGTTATGTTGGTCAATAGTGTTCAAGGCATCTAGAGCGGCACGCTTTTCAGCCCCATTAACCGTGTTGGAGGGGTTAGAGCTTTGCGAACGAGCATTGTCTGGCTTAGCCGTTTCACCACTATTTAACGGCCTGCCACGGTTTGCACTATTCAGCGCAGAGGGTAGATTTACGTTAATGTTGCTAGATTGAATGTTCATTGATAAAAATTGTTACAATGTTGTCCGGTTGTTATCTAATAATTAAAGCCCGCATAATCTATCACAGTTACAGCTGTATATCACCATGAGTCCACTAGAACGTTATCAATCAGACCTCGCAAAGCAAGGGTTTATTGCAGATGATGCCCAACGAATTGTCATTGAACGTTTGGAAGCCTTGTTTAATGAGCTGATAAACCCTGTTAAAACAACAAAAAAGGCTCCAAAGGGTTTTTTTGCATCGTTCAGAAATAAACCATCAGTACAGGCAACAGCGCCTCAAGGTCTATATTTATGGGGTGGTGTAGGGCAGGGTAAAACCTATTTAATGGATATCTTCTACGATGCACTGCCGTTTGAACAAAAACAGCGTAAGCATTTCCATCGCTTCATGCAAACAGTGCATAAAAAACTAGGTGAGCTTAGTAATGTTAGTGACCCTTTACAAACCGTTGCTGAAGACATTGCGAAACACAATAGAGTCATTTGTTTTGATGAATTCTTCGTCTCGGATATTACAGATGCTATGTTGCTGGGGCGGCTATTTGAAGCATTATTTGAAAAAGGCGTGTGTTTGGTTGCCACGTCTAATATAGAACCTGATGGCCTTTATAAAGGCGGCTTACAACGCACACGATTTTTGCCAGCGATTGAAGCCCTAAAAACACACTGCGATGTATTAAAGTTAGATAGCGGTACAGACTATCGATTACGTGAATTAGAACAGGCCGAAATATACCACTCACCGCTAGATGAACAGGCAAATATTACGTTAACGGAATTGTTCGAACACATGACGGCGGCAGATGTTGAGCCAGAATCAGAACTTGAAATAGAAGGCCGTCTAGTTGACGTTAAACATTGTGCCGAAGGCGTTGTGTGGTTTGATTACAAAACCATTTGTGACATACCTCGTGGCGCAGCAGATTACATTGAGATTTCACGCTATTTCCACACAGTGCTCGTGTCAGATGTTACCGTTATGAATGACATGAGTAATGATTTGGCGAATCGTTTTGTTAATTTAGTTGATGAGCTATACGATCACAATGTTAAATTAATCATATCGGCAGAAGTGCCGTGTGATCAACTGTATCAAGGTAAAAAACTCGCGTTTCAGTTTGAGCGAACCGTTAGCCGATTACTAGAAATGCAATCACACGAATACTTAGAGCGCCCCCATTTACCGTAATAGGAGAACCCCATGGACAAACAAACACAATTAGAAATAGAAGCAGCGGCGTTTAGACGAATTATCAAGCATTTCCAAGACCATACCGATGTGCAAAATATAGACCTAATGAACTTAGCTGACTTTTGCCGCAACTGTTTTTCTAAATGGTACATGGCAGAATCTAAAGAAAAGGGCGTAGAGATAGATTACGACGCAGCGCGTGAAATAGTCTATGGGATGCCATTTGCTGAATGGAAAGGCAAATATCAACAGCCGGCTACACCCGAACAATTGGCAGCATTTGAAGTAGGCGAAAAAAGACGTAAAGGCTAAACGGGCACCAATTAACGAAAGATTGAAAAGTAACGGAGATAAATTAGATGGGAAGAGCATACCAAAACCGTAAAGAGTCGATGGCAAAAACATCGGATATGAAAGCGAAGGTCTACAGCCGTTACGGCCGCGAAATTTATGTTGTTGCAAAAACAGGCGGGTTTGACCCAGAAGGCAATTTGGCACTACGCAGCCTTATAGACCGTGCTAAAAAAGACCAAGTACCAGCGCATGTTATAGACAAGGCCATAGATAAGGCCAAAGGCGGCGGTGGCGAAGATTACTCTCCAGCGCGTTACGAAGGCTATGGCCCAGGTGGTTGTATGGCCATTATTGATTGTTTAACGGATAACCCAAACCGCACCTTTGGTGATGTTCGCCAAGCGTTCACAAAAACAAAATGTAAAATTGGCACACAAGGCAGTGTTAGCCATATGTTTGATCACTCAGTTATTCTAGTGTTCAAGCATGATAATGAAGAAGCTGTGTTAGATGCACTTATGGATGCCGATGTTGACGTAACAGATATCGAAAACGAAGACGGCGTATTATCCATTTTTGCACCACATACAGACTACTATAAAGCCCGCCAAACAGTGTTAGATGCATTTCCAGAAGTAAACTTTGATGTTGATGAAATTCAGTTTATTCCGCACGCATTCACATCTATTGGTGGAGATGGTGTGGAAATGTTTGAAAAGTTTTTAGATATGCTGAACGATTTAGATGATGTTCAGCACGTCTATCATAATGTTGAAAATGCTTAACTAATATTATTAGAGATAAACTCAAATGAATGACATGCAAAACCTAGGGTTAAGTAGCAGCAGCGGAAATGCAAAAATCGTTTACTTTTTGTTTTTAGCGAGCTTAGTATTTGGGATTACCGCAATAATAGGCATCGTTATGGCCTATATGAATCAACAAGACGCCGAATCTAGGCTCAAAACACACTACCAATATCAAATAAGAACGTTTTGGATAGGTGTTTTATTTGCATTTATAGCGAGTATTTTGATGTTTGTAGGTATTGGCTACATCATGTACTTGGTACTGGTCATTTGGATGATAGTACGATGCGTGAAAGGCTTAAAAGCAATAGATGCTAAACAACCAGTGGTGGATCTTAAGAGGTGGGGATTTTAGAAAGACTAAGGGCAGATAGCCCTCGATTATCAGCTACTTGAGAGTAGATAGTATGAGTTTTTATGTGTCATCGGTTGTCGTAGCAGTATCATCTGATGACTGATTTTCGGCTGCCGCAGCTTTTTGCAAACGCTTCTCTTCTTTCTTTTTCTTTTTTGCGATTTCTTTCTGACGCTTTTCAAACGCGTAATTGGTTTTAGCCATCGGTTTTTCCTCTACATAACTCTAAAATTAGAGTCATTATAATACGACATTTTGCTGCCGAATTTTCTTTTTATAACATCAAATCAATATTGATTAACTGATGGTTTGCGTTTTTTCTTACCAGTACCTTGTGGTTTTGCCATCGGCCTCTTGGCTGCTAATAAATCATCACTACTCATTTCATCAGCTTCAAAGCCAACCACTTGCTCGCGTTTAAGCCAAATGTTGTTCTTCTTTTCGATGATTTTAAAATGGTGATAATCTTCATAATCAATAAGGGATATGGCCAGGCCCACTTCACCGGCACGGCCGCTTCTGCCAATACGGTGTGTGTAGTCCAGCGGGCTTCTTGGTAAATCAAAGTTGATGACGACGGGTAGTTTTTCAATGTCTAAGCCACGGGCAGCAATATCCGTAGCAATTAACACATTTGTTTTGCCTGCTCTAAATGCCTCAAGCGCACGGTGACGAGCACCTTGAGTTTTATCACCATGAAACACTTCTGCGGTAATGCCGCGTTTAGCAAGTTTTTTAGCTAAGTGATTACAGTGGTTTTTAGCGTTAACGAAAACAAGTATCTGCCGCCATTCCTGTTGCTTAATTAAATGCGCTAAAAGCGCTGTTTTATTGCCCTTGTTAACCGTAAAAACGCGCTGTACTAAGGTGCTGGCATCTTTATTTTGCAATTGAATTTCAACAGGGTTGTTTAACAGCTCTTTGGTTAACGTTTGTACTTTTTCAGGAAAGGTCGCTGAAAATAATACAACCTGTTTTTTCTTCGGCATTAATGCTAATAGGGCAGATAACTCATCATTAAAACCAAGGCTTAACATCCTGTCGGCCTCATCAAGTACTAGGGTTCTAACCTTGTCTAGTTTGATCGCATTACTAGAAATCAAATCGAGCAAACGGCCTGGCGTTGCTACCAGCATGTCGGCACCACCGCGTAATGCCAGCATTTGAGTATTTGCGGACACACCACCATAAACAGCTATTGTTTTAATCGCGCCATTCAAATGCAGTGCATAAGAATTAATACTGTCCGCAATTTGCTTGGCCAGTTCGCGCGTTGGAACTAAAATTAGCCCAGTAACAAAGTTACCTTTAGTGCTTTTGCTATCCATTGGTTTTTTATCGAGTAAGGATTGCAGCATAGGTAATGCAAAGGCGGCTGTTTTACCCGAGCCGGTATTTGCCCCGGCAATTAAGTCATGCCCAGTTAAAATAATAGGGATGGTTTGTGACTGAACGGGTGTGGGGTGTTCGTAACCCAATTCGCTTAACCGATCTAGCAAGGGTTGGATTAGACCAAGTTCTAGGAAATTGGATGGTGTTGATATTGTGGGCATTATCAGAGTTTAAAGCGTTGTATGCTCACATTGTTGTTCATTGACTTATTTTTTTCCATGAACATTTAATTGATCTTAAGAACCTGCTGAATGGTAGCTTTAATATTAAGTGTATTTTTTTCACCTTCAGGCGTCAACAATAGCGTCTTAAGGTTACTATGTATGACGTATACCTTGTCTTTTCTTATGACTCCAGTCGTTAGGTATACTTTTCCAAATTTTAATTCTTTTGTAACGTTTGTAGTTTCCCACTCATTTTCACTATCGAGAGAAAAAACAGTCTCAGTGATTTTACCTGCTGCACGATTGGCTATGACTAAAAGTTCTTTATTACTCAAAAGAACAAGTCCATCGCCCCCAATAAATTTAAGAGGAGACTTTATAACTGAAAATTTTTGTGGGTTATTTAATGGTATTTTAAATAAAATTCCTTCATTTTTTTTAACAGCAATAAGATATCCTGCAGGGTGAAACAGAATGCCGTTTAAATTTACTCCTTCGCCTAAGAATCTATCACTTTCAAGAAAAACTGATGCACGACCACTGGTATCAACTTTATAAATGACAGGGAAAAAACTATCGGTGACATAAGCGTTACCTTCGTCATCTATAGCTATGCCGTTGGCTAAATGGTTTTTATTTGGACGTAACTTACCTAGATTAATAAATTGAATATTTTTCCCTGTAGATAGTTCATAAATCCCTATAAAAGCTGATTTTTTAGGGCCTTCAATGTATGAGTTTATACTAGAGCCGACATCAGAGTTAGCTACAAACAGCCTGTCTCTCTTTACATCTAACCGAACGGCAAGTACGGAATTTAAGCGTTTATCGTTTATTAGTCGGCGATAACGTCCATCAAAATCTATTTCATACACGCCACCATCTCTAAATGATCCGACTATGAATTTATCCGTTTTTGGATTGTAATCTATGCCTTCAGGAAAGAGTGCGGGCTTATCAATCGTAATGGATTCTAAACCCTTACCGTTGAATTTTTCCGGTTCAAGCGCATAGGAGAAACTTGTAATGCTTAAGCATAATATGAGTATATTTAGTTTCATGGTTTTAATTACGTCATTGTCACTAATTCTTCAGCATTCGTCGGGTGAATAGCGACAGTATCATCAAATTGTTCCTTCGTAGCACCCATTTTGATGGCAACGGCAAAGCCTTGCAGTATTTCATCTGAACTTTCACCAAACAGGTGACAGCCGACTATTTTTTCACCTTTTCCAACGGTTACCAGCTTCATTGTGGTGGGTTGTTTGTTACTAGTTAGTGCTTGCGTCATGGGGTTGAAGGTGGAGGTGTAAATTTTTACATCATCACCATGTGCATCTTTAGCTTGTTGTTCGGTTAAACCAATGGTGCCTATGGGTGGGTGCGAGAAGATAACGCTTGGAACAAGGTTGTAGTCCAGCTTTCTATCATTTTGGCCATTAAATAACCGGTCGCTTAGTCGCCTTGCGGCGGCTATAGCAACAGGGGTGAGGGCGATTCTGCCGGTGACATCGCCTACTGCAAAGATATTGTCTTGCGTTGTTTTTTGCCATTCGTCGGTGTCTATAAAGCCGTGTGCATTAGGCTCTAATTGTGCGTTATGTAGGTTTAACCCATCAGTATTGGCCGATCGCCCTATAGCCCACAGTACTTCGTCAAATTCGCCGTCTAGTGCGCCATCATTGGTGTGGATAGTTAATTTGCCGTCGGCATTTTTTTCTATTGATGTAGGTGATGATTGTGTTTCAAGAGAAATGCCTTGGTGAGTCATGGCTTTAGCGAGTTCTGTACCTAGCATGCTGTCAAACTGTCTAAGGGCTTGGTTACCACGCACGACTAAGCTGACTTGCGTGCCAAGTGCTTGGAATACACCGGCGAGTTCTACGGCAATAAACCCTGCGCCTATAACGGCTACTTTTTTAGGTTGTTGTTCTAATTCAAAAAAACCATCGGATGTGATGCCGTATTCAGCACCAGGAATAGATGGAATAGAGGGTTTGCCACCCGTGGCAATTAGGAAGCGTTCGGCCGTGTATTGTTTGTTACCGACTTGTATGGTGTGTTGGTCGATAAATGAGGCGGTGCCTACGATGTTATCTACTTTGTTAGTACTTAACCCGTTGGCATAAATACCATTTAAACGTTCAATATAGGCATCGCGTTTTTGTTTGAGTGCGTTCCAGTTGAAGCCATTTAGTGTGGCATCGAAACCATAGTTACTGGCTGTATTAATAATGTCTGCTGTTGCTGCGGCATACCACATAACTTTTTTAGGAACGCAGCCAACATTAACGCAGGTACCACCTAAACGAGCTTGTTCTACAACAGCGCATTTCGCACCGTATGAAGCGGCTCTGTTAGCGCCCGCAATACCACCACTACCGCCGCCAATTGAAATTAAATCGTAATCATATTTCATAGTATTTCCAATAACTTATAGGGTTTAATTAAAGTAAAATGTTTTCTAATACTTTTTGGTAGGTTGTTGATAACGTGCCTAAATCATCAACGCTAACGCACTCGTTAATTTTGTGAATAGTGTCGTTGATAGGGCCCAGTTCAATAACCTGTACACCGTAGGGGGCGATAAAGCGGCCATCGGATGTGCCGCCACCTGTTGATAATTCGGTTTGAAGACCAGTGACATCCATAATAGCTTTTTCAACTGCGCTTGTCAGTTCACCGCGTTCTGTAATAAAAGGTAGTCCAGAGAGATTCCAAACGAGTTCATAATTATCGGATTGCTGATCGATGATGTGTGTGATGCGGCTTTTAATTGTTTCTGGCGTGAGTTCACTTGAAAAACGTAGATTGAATACAAGTTCTAATGACCCCGGCACAACATTGGTTACGCCGGTACCTGAATTGATGTTGGATATTTGAAAGCTGGTCGGCGGGAAGTAGTCATTGCCTTCATCCCAACGTTCTGAAGTAATCTTAGATAAAATCGGTGCAAGCGCGTGAATGGGGTTTTCTACCAATTCTGGATACGCCACGTGGCCTTGTTTGCCGATTAGCGTTAAGTAACCATTGATAGAGCCACGACGCCCCACCCGAACCATGTCGCCAAAGCTTTTATGGCTAGATGGCTCACCGACGATGCAATAATCAATTTTTTCGCCACGGGCATCGAGTGCTTCCATGACTTTTACTGTGCCATTGGTAGCAGGGCCTTCTTCATCGCTGGTGATTAGAAAGGCAATAGAGCCGTCATGATTAGTGTGCTCAGCGATAAAGCCATCGCAAGCGGTCATCATGGCGGCTAGGCTGCCTTTCATATCCGCTGCGCCACGGGCGTAGATTAAGCCGTCTTTAATGGTAGGTTCAAACGGGGGCGTGTTCCATTCTTCAAGCGGCCCTGTGGGTACAACATCGGTATGGCCGGCAAAGGCGAAAATAGGCGAACTTGTACCACGACGTGCCCACATGTTCTTCGTATCGCCAACATTCATCCATTCAATAACAAAACCACGTTGTTGCAGGTATTCAGCCATTAAATCCATACAGCCCGCATCGTCAGGCGTAAGTGAGGCTTTTTTAAGGAGTGCTTTGGTTAACTCGAGAGTTTCGCTCATGATACCGTTAATAGTTGCTGGTAAGACGAATCAGAAAAGCCTAATTCAAGAGACTTCCCAGTATCAAGAATAGGGCGTTTTATAATCGCAGGGTTTTCAAGCATAATAATCATGGCGTTTTCTTTATTGATGCTATCTTTTGTTTCTTCTGGCAGTTTGCGCCACGTTGTGCCACGTTTGTTCAGCATCGCTTCCCAGCCTAATGATGATTCAAGTGATGCCAATAACTCGTCCGTTAAACCATCTTGTCGGTAATCGTGGAAAGTAAACTCGACACCATTAGCGTCCAGCCATTTCTTGGCCTTCTTAATGGTGTCGCAGTTTTTGATACCATACATAACGATGGACATATTAGTCCCTTAATAAGCCGTTTAAGCCCGTTTTGCTACGTGTTTTTTCATCGACTGTTTTGATGATGATGGCTGCGTATAGGCTGTGAGTGCCATCTTTAGACGGTAAGTTACCCGGAACAACCACAGAATAAGGAGGAACGCGGCCATACATAGTTTCGCCCGTTTCGCGGTTATAAATTTTTGTGCTTTGGCCAATGTAAACGCCCATTGAAATAACAGAGCCTTCGCCAACGATAACGCCTTCAACCACTTCTGAACGTGCGCCGATAAAGCAGTTGTCTTCAATAATAGTTGGGCCGGCTTGTAATGGCTCCAACACACCACCAATACCAACACCGCCTGATAGATGCACGTTTTTACCAATTTGTGCACATGAGCCAACGGTTGCCCAACCATCGACCATTGAGCCACTATCAACATACGCGCCAATGTTAACGAATGAAGGCATTAATACAACGTTAGGGCCAATGAATGAGCCAGCACGAACAACTGATCCCGGTACAGCACGCATACCGCCTTTTTTAAAGTCAGCTTCTGAGTAGTTAGCAAATTTAGTTTCTACTTTGTCGTAGTAACCGTTGTTATCGCCGTCCATTACGCGGTTATCATTAATTTTGAATGACAGTAGCACAGCTTTTTTAAGCCATTGGTTTACAACCCAATCACCATCTTTCTTTTCTGCTACACGGCCTTCACCGCTATCTAACATGGCAAGTGCCTGTTCAACCGAGCTGCGAATTTCTGTGGATACGGTAGTTGAATCGAAGTCTGCTCGGTTATCGAAGGCTTGGTTAATGATGTTTTCTAGGTTTGACATGTTTTTCCTTAGTTTTATTAAGTTTAGTTTTTTAAAGTGATTGGATGAAGTTGTTAATTCGGTTAGCTGCTTCTATACATTCTTCCGCAGGGGCGACAAGTGCCATACGCACATGGTTTTTACCGGGGTTACCTTGGGCAGTATCGCGAGATAAATATTGGCCGGGCAATACGGTCATGTTTTGTTGTTTGAATAATTGTTGGGCGAAAAGATCATCAGCAATCGGTGTTTTAGCCCATAGATAAAAGCCTGCGTCTGGTCTGCTGAGTGACATATTGTCGCCAATAGTGTCGATAACTGTATCAAACTTTTGTTGATAAAGCGCCCGGTTATGCTTAACGTGCGTTTCATCGGACCAGGCTGCAATGCTCGCGTGTTGTGTTGGTACCGGCAATGTGCAGCCGTGATACGTACGATAGCGAAAATACTCGTTGATAACGCTCGGGTCACCCGCCACAAAACCCGAGCGCAAACCCGGTGCATTAGAGCGTTTTGATAAGCTGTGGAAGACCACGCAGCGCGCAAAGTTTTTGTTACCCATGTTAGCGCTGGCTTCAAGTAGACCCGTTGGTTTAATTCCATTTTCAGGGTAAATTTCTGAATAACATTCATCAGCGGCAATAATGAAATTGTACCGATGTGCGAGTTTAATTAAATTTTGTAACTGTGTGTTGCTGTGTACTGCACCGCTCGGATTGCCAGGGTTGCAAATATAGAGTAGCTGGCACTTTTTCCAGATAGATTCATCGACATCGTCGTAATTTGGTAAGTAGTGATTGCTTTCATCGCAATTTATAAAATGCGGTTGAGAGCCGGCTAGCAAGGCAGCCCCTTCGTAAATTTGGTAAAAAGGGTTAGGCATCGCAACAATACCTTGTTGCGTGCTATCGACAATACATTGAGCAAACGAAAACAACGCTTCACGTGTGCCACTAACAGGCAAAACATGATCGTGTGGGCTAATGTCAGTGGTTTCTATGCCGAATCGTTTACATAACCAAGCTGCAATCGTTTCGCGTAATGAGTCAATTCCACGGGTGTTTGGGTACTGGCCTAAGCCTTGTAAGTTCTTTACTAGTGCGTCGGTAATAATTTGTGGAGTAGGGTGTTTAGGCTCACCAACAGATAAGGCAATATGGTTCAGGTGTGCAGGGGGTGTGACACAACTTTTCAATTGAGCTAATTTCTCAAATGGGTAAGGTTGTAGAGAGTTTAAGTCAGGGTTCATTGCGCCAAATACTATTTCAAAGTGGAGTAGTATAAATTATTCGTCTACAGGTTAGAATTAAAAGCCATTATAGATTGCCAAAAAAAGACGTTAATGACACCCAATTTATTACAAATATTTGCTAAAGCACCCGTTAGTGGCGAGGTCAAAACACGTTTAGCAGCAGATATTGGTGATGTCGACGCTTGTGAAGTATATAAACAACTGCTATCGAACACATTGAAAAACGGGGTGTCTAAAGACTGGAAAACCGAGATATGGTGTACGCCAGATGATCAGCACCCTTTTTTAAAGAAACTTAGTGAACAATATAAGGTATCACAGCGTATTCAGTACGATGGCAGCTTGGGCCAGCGCATGTTAAGCGCACTTCAACATGGCCAGATAAAGGCGCAAAAGGTGGTTTTGATTGGTTCCGACTGCCCGGTGATGTCATTAGATACGATTCAAGCGGCGTTTAATGCGCTAGATACCTACGATGTTGTGTTCTCACCAGCAGAAGACGGAGGATATGTTCTGGTTGGTTGTAATAGAACGAGTGAAGAAATGTTTGAAGAGGTTGAATGGAGTGTTGCAGAAACGCTAGAACAAAGCATGTCTGCATTAAAACGCTGTGGTTTGTCTTACCAGTTGTTACCAGTGTTATGGGATGTGGATACGTTGATAGATTTAAAGCGCTGGCAGGGCGTTAGTTAATAAAATTCCAACGAAGAAAATAGACTCGCAAATATGCCCAGATATAGCGAGCAAACGGCCTGTGTTGTTAGTAGAAGGTATTTGTTATTTTGAGGAGTGGTTTTCAATGAACGCTTGCATCACTGGTAGAATGCCGGCGCCTAATTGCACATCTTGCACAATGTCCTTTTCAATAAGGACTGTGGTGGGTGTTGCACGAATATTAAATTTTCTTGCAGCCTCAAGGTCTTTAGAGATATCAACGCTGATAATATTGGGGTTTTGATCGCTTTGTTCTATAACCCATGGCGTTATGCTTTTACAAGCGCCACAGCTTGGTGAATGAAAGTAATACACCTGCCAATCGTTTTGATTATCGCCAGCATCTGGGTTTTTTGAACCAATTAACCTAAAGCGGGCTAAATAGATGTTGCCGAAATAGCCAACTAAAAGCACGAGGATAGCGGCGAGAAATACAGCTGAATAATTCATAGTTTTATTAATTTTGTTTTTGAATGTCAAGTATAAACGTTTTTATAAAGCGTGTGGCTTCACCGCCTGTCACGACTCTGTGATCGACGGTGATAGATAGTGGTAATATATTTCTAATAACTACCTTTCCGTCAACAACAGTCGCTTGTTCGCGTGCTTTACCAGCACCAACAATGGCTACTGTTGGTGGCAAAACAATAGGAATAGCATAGCGACCGGCAATGCTGCCATCACATTGATAATGTGATGGTGTAGCCGCGTAGCTCGTCTGCTGAAAAGTCCCGGTGTTCAATTTTTGATTTTAAATCGCCAAGCTTTGATTTTATATCGTTGAGATTGTCTTTTTCTATGTTTTTTAATACAGCGACAAATAAACCCTGGGGGGCATCAACCGCCAAGCCAAGATGAATGGATGATAAGATACGGCGTCCCAACGCGTGAGCGTCGAACCAGGCGTTTAAAGTAGGTTCTGCTTGGCAAGCGACAATGAGCGCGCGAATCAACCTAGGAGTAATGTCGTTAGTGTCCTTGATGTGGGTAATATCAGCATCTTCCATTACGGTTGCTGGAGACACTTCGGCGTGTGATTGGGCCATATTTCTAGCCATGGCGCGGCGAACGCCTCTCAATGGTTCCATGGGGCCAACGTCAGCTAAAATTTTTGCGACGCGACGTACGTCATCAGATTGGATAAGGCCATCGTGACCACTCGGCGTGACCATGGATAAATCAACGCTCATTCTATGCGCTAAGGCCCTGATGGCAGGGGTTGCTTTGACGTTAAAAGCAACACTTTTTTTTTGGTTTGGTTGTTCTTGAAGAATGTTATCGTTAGTTTCTACTTCGCCCACCACAGTGGTGGAATCTTGTTTGGCTTCGCCTTCGAATTCTACCAAAGGGTCGCCGGTTTTTATAACATCGTTGACCGCGCCAAATAGGTGGCTGACGGTGCCGGAAAACGGTGAGGGGATGTCTATTATAGCCTTGGCGGTCTCAACTGAGACTAATGGTTCATTAACGCAAATGGTATCACCGACGTTAACGTGCCATTCAACAATATCTGCATCGGGCAAACCTTCTCCTAAATCAGGTAAATGGAAAATATTCATCGGTACTCCATGGTTTTTAGTGCTGAACTAATGATACGTTGGATGCTGGGCATATAGTGATGCTCATTTTTGAACATAGGCATCACGGTGTCGTAGCCGGTGACACGTTGAATAGGAGCAAGTAGTGATGTGATACTTTTTTCAGCAAGCTGTGCCGCTATTTCTGCACCAACGCCGCAGGTTCTTGCTGCTTCGTAAATGATGATGCAACGGCCTGTTTTGTTGACTGAATCGATAATGGTGTCAATATCCATCGGCTTAATGGTCGCGAGGTCAATGACTTCGGCATCGATGCCTTGTTCAGCGAGTTTTTCGGCTGCTTGTAACGTTTCTTTTATCATCGCGCCCCAACTGACGAGGGTTAAGTCGATACCTTCGCGGAGTACGAAACAGGTGTCTAGAGGCAAGGGCTCGCCATTATCTTCAATAAGTTGCTTGCCATCTCGATAAATACGTTTGGGTTCTAAGAAAATAACGGGATCAGGATTGCGAATCGACGCAATCAATAATCCATATGCACGAGCAGGTGAAGAGGGAATTACAACACGCAAACCGGGAATATGAGCAAAAATTGCTTCAGTACTTTCAGAATGGTGCTCTGGCGCATGTATGCCACCACCAAACGGGGCACGAACGACCATGGGGCAGGTGAGGCGACCTCTAGTACGATTTCGTAATCGGACTGCGTGACCAATAATCTGATCCAAGGCCGGGTAGATGAACCCCATAAATTGTATTTCTGGCACAGGAATTAAGCCTTGGCTGGCCATGCCGATGGACATGCCGATAATGGCTGATTCTGCGAGCGGCGTATCTATGACACGTTGCTCGCCGAACTCATCTTGCAAGCCCTCTGTGGCACGAAAAACACCACCATTGAATCCAACGTCTTCACCTAAGATAACGGTGTTTTGGTTTACTCGCATTTGGTTTGCCAGCGCATGGTTTACTGCTTCTATCATGGTCCATTCATTCATGATGCTTTAGCCCATCCAAAAAAGACTGCTTTTGCTCCGCAAGATCAGTTGGTAGTTGTTCGTACATATAATCAAAAAACTCACCAGGTTCCTGATCAGGTATGTTTTTGTATATTTCAACAGCATTATTTATGTGTTGCTGACATTGCTCATACAGTGTTTTTTCTTCATCTTTCGTCCAATGATGTTGTTCAGCTAAAAAACGTTTGTAGCGAATCAAAGGCTCTTTAGTATTGGCGTCTTCAAGTGTTTGTTTGTCTATGTAGCGAGAGGCATCGTCGGCGGTTGTGTGGTCGCAAAGCCTGTATGTCAACGCTTCAATAAAGAAAGGTTTACCCGTTTGACGAACGTGCTCAAGTGCTTTTGTCACGTTTATCACCATGGCTAGTACATCATTGCCGTCAACTCTTATGGCGGGGATACCAACGGCAAGCGCCTTGTGTGCAATGGTTTCTGACGCGGTTTGTTTTTTCACTGGGACGGAAATTGCCCATTGATTATTGTTGATAACAAATAAGGTGGGCAGTGACATGGCACCTGCGATATTCAGTGCTTCGTAGAAGTCTCCTTTAGAGGTGGCGCCATCTCCGCAGGTAACCACAGCAACACTAGGTTTGGACTGATATTTGAGAGCATATGCAATGCCTATGGCATGACATAGTTGCGTTGAAATAGGTACACATAATGGAAAATCGTTGGCTTGATTAGAAAAGTTGCTAGCACGTTCGTCACCGCCCCAATAATGTAAAATCTCCTCAAGTTTTACACCCCGCTGTATTTGAGCTGAAATATCTCTGTAATAGGGGATAAAGACATCATCGGGCAACATAGATTGTCCGATAGCAGCACCAATTGCCTCCTGACCTCTTGATGATGCATACGTACCTATTAAGCCAGTACGTTGTAAATTAATGGCTGTTTCATCAAAAAGGCGCGTTAAGACAAGTTGATGATAGAGGTTAACCAAAATCTTACGGTTCGTTAAATAGTTAGGCAACACATCTAGCAGCTGACCTTGCGTGTCTAAATAGCGGATACACTTGGTGGTGAACTTCTGGTTTAGCATTACAGTCCCTTTTTCCAGAACAGACGACTGCTTAGGCAGAAATTATTAGATATAGTTCATTATTTAATATATAAATAAGATTAATTAAAATCCATAAGTCATTGTAATATTTAATATTATTAAATATATAAAGTCTTTGTATTGGGGTGCGAGTATAATGCTTGTGATATTAATCACAATAACATCTGATAGTAATAAATGACAACAGTTGGCTATAAACCCCCTATCGTTAAATCTTCTGAACTTAGTAAATTCTATAACGGTATTCCCGTCGTTAATAATTTAAATATCTCGATTGAAGAGGGTAGTTTTTGCGGTATCTTGGGCCCCAACGGTGCAGGTAAAACAACAACATTAAGAATGTTCGTTGGTTTGTGCCCAATTGATGGCGGCTCTTTGACATTATTTGATAAATCGATGCCAGAGAATGCTTCTGTTGTTCGCGAATCAGTAGGCATTGTCCCGCAAATGGATAATCTTGACCCTGACTTTACGGTTGAAGAAAATTTAAGTGTCTATGGAAGGTTTTTTGGCCTTTCATCATCTGTTTTACAAAGCAGGATACCTGAGCTATTAGCATTCTCATCTTTGCAAGATAAAGCTAACAGTAAAATATCAGAGTTATCAGGCGGGATGAAGCGCCGCTTAACGTTGGCTAGAGCGCTAATTAATAAGCCAAAACTTCTTATCTTGGATGAGCCTACTACTGGCTTGGATCCTCAAGCACGTCAGGCCATTTGGCAGAAGCTGCGCGAATTAAAAAAGCAAGGATTAACGTTAATTCTTACAACACATTACATGGAAGAAGCAGAAAGGCTATGTGATCGTGTGATTGTTATGGACCATGGTGAGATAAAGGCAGATGCGCCACCTAAAAAATTGATACGTAAAGAAATTGAGCCCCATGTGCTTGAAGTTCATGCCGCAGAAGATGATTTACTGTCCCGTATTAAACAAGACACATCAGTTGCACGGTTTGAAAAGTCCGGCGATATACACTTTTTTTATGGTGAAAAGCTGACGCAAGCGTTAGATATGTTGGAACAATCATCGCATGATGATTATTTGTTTCGTCCTGCAAATCTTGAAGATGTCTTCATTAAGCTAACGGGTAGGGACCTTCGTGAATAAGTTACGTCTTTTTTTATCCAGAAGCACATCGATTTGGTCTCGCAATATACGTGTTTGGGCTAAGTTAGCAGGGCCATCTTTAATGGGCAACTTTGGTGAGCCATTTTTGTATTTGCTTGTACTAGGTTATGGCCTTGGGCAGTTTGTTGGCCAAGTAGAAGGCTTAACGTATATGGCATTTTTAGCATCAGGGGTTCTTTGTACAAGCGCCGTTAACTCGGCCAGTTTCGAGGGTATGTATTCTGCTTATACGCGTATGGACGTTCAACAAACATGGCTTGGAATGTTATCGACTCCCGTGAGTATTGGTGAGGTGGTTTTTGGTGAAATTTTATGGGCGGCAACAAAAAGCTTAATTAGCGTTACGGCTATTTTAATTGTTGCCACTGGGCTTGGTTTGGTCGCAGATTTCTGGGCACTTTTGATCCTCCCCGTCGCCTTTTTAACGGGTTTATGCTTTGCGTCTTTGGCGCTATTAGTGACATCTAGCGCTAAAAGTTATGATTTCTTTTTATATTACACAACGTTATTTATTACACCGATGGTGTTATTGAGTGGTGTTTTCTTTCCAATTGATACCTTACCAATGGGTGTGCAATGGTTAGCAAAGAGTTTACCTTTGTACCATGCGATATCACTTGTACGGCCATTAATGACGGGCGGGGAGTTAAGTTATGTTATTCCTCATTTGTCGGTTTTGATGTTATACGGTGCAACCGCAGGGCTTTGGGCGACCTCTAGAATAAAGAAAAGGCTCATTAAATGAGCCTTTTCTTTATTTATTAAACGTTTGTTATATTACTTAGGAAGTACGACTTTATTACGGCCAGTTTCTTTTGCTGAATAAAGTGCTTTATCAGCTCTATCAATAAACCCATCGACAGTATCGCCTGTTTTCAAAAGACTAACGCCAGCAGATAAAGTAACTTTGCCAATGGTTTCACCACTGTCTTTACGTTGTAATTTACTGTTTCCCATGGCGATTCGAACCTTTTCAGCTAATTCGAATGTTTGGTCCATGGTTTTATTATGCAAAATAACAGCAAACTCTTCACCACCATAACGCGCAATATGCTGATCTTCTCCAAAAATTTGTTTCATTAATGCAGACACATAACGAATAACGCGGTCACCTACTAAATGACCAAAACTATCGTTGATACGTTTAAAGTGATCTATGTCGAGCATAAGAAGGTGATGCGTACCGTCACCATTTTTTTCATGAACCACTTCATTTACATAGGTGTCAAATGTTCCTCTGTTTTTAAGCCCGGTTAATGCGTCTTTTTCAGCCGTTGCCTTAACGGATTGGAGTTCTACTTTCATTTTTTCAATTTCTTTATTTGAAGCCTCCATCCTTTGCTGCGCCTCTTGGGTGCTTTTTGCCATTGCGCGGGTGTCTTGTAAAATTTGTTGCAAAATCATTGCTGTCACATCAGGGTCCGACACTGTTGTCAGTTTTTCCGCGTGTTTGGTTAACGATTCATCAAAATTATGCGTATCTTCATTAACATGTTGAATTTCACCGGATGTGTTGTGAATAACCTTTTCTAACCCTTGTTGTACTTGTTCTTGTTTACCTAGTGCATGCCCACCATTTATATATTTTTCATATAGATCAGCCATTAAGTTTTCTGAAAAATCTTTCTTTTCGGATATTGTGTTGTCTATGATCTCATTTAAGGCTTGAGACTCGCTGGCTATATAATGATAAATAACGGCATAATTAACGGGTGTGGGTCGTAAACCATGCTTCGTTAATAATGGTATCGTTTGTCGTAAGTACTCAGATGATTTGGTTATAGAGTCTTGTTGTTGCATGGTTGGGATGCCTTTTAATGTCGCTTTTATATTTAAAAAAATGAAAGGGGTTAATCCTGTCGTTATATTAAGATTAGTTGAGATTTTGAATTTGTCACCCGTATTAAAAATATATTTTGATTGGGTAGATTATTCATGGCCCAGTGTGGCTTAAAAAATGAATAACTATAACCAGTGCTATTTTTTTTATACTCTATAGTTATTAAATAAAATAAACGATAAATCTAAAATTTTGAACCTAGTTAAAACAAAATACTTACTGTTACTCTTCGTGCTTACACTGTTTGTTTGTCCAAGTGTTTCTGCAGATTTGTACAAAAAAGTTGACCGGTATGGTCATACTTTTTATACAGATAAGCCGGATACGGGCGGTTATAAGTTGATTATGCGAACACCGAAAAAAGGTACAGTGGCTTATAAAGACTTTACAGCTAACCGAAAACGTCATGCGCCGAATATTCGTGAAGAATCACGTCGTTATCGTGTTGACCCTGCCTTAGTTATGGCGCTGATACATACTGAATCGGCTTATGATCAAAAGGCGGTGTCAAAAGCAGGCGCTGTTGGCTTAATGCAATTAATGCCAAAAACAGCGCAGCACTATGGTGTTAAAGATAGAACTAATGCTAAACAAAATATCAAGGGCGGTACACGTTATTTACGCCATTTATTAGAACGTTATAAATTCGACATAAGGTTGGCCTTGGCTGCTTACAATGCTGGTGAAACGGCTGTTGCAAAATATGGCAACAAAATACCGCCATATGATGAGACTCAGAATTACGTCAAGGTTGTTGTCTCAAGATATCAAAAATATATGGAAATTGGGGCAAGCTTGTGACGCTTGAAAAATTAGTTAATAATTCTACGGATTTAGCATCGTTACCAGACGTGTGTATTCGCTTAAATGCGGGCATAGATGACCCTCATTTTGCGGCGACTGATCTTGCCGAAATTTTATTGCTTGATACAGCGCTTTCTACCGTGTTATTAAAAATAGTTAATAGTTCTTTTTATAGCTTCAGTACACCAATTGAAACAATCTCTCGGGCAATAACGGTGGTCGGTATAAATGACCTTCGAAATTTAATTTTTGCTGCCAGTGCGGTAGGTGCATTTAAAAACATTGCCAGTGATTTGGTGGATATGAATGATTTTTGGATACATAGCTTGTATACGGCTGTTTCTGCAAGATGCTTAGCAAAACACTATTCAGTGCTACACCCAGAACGTTTGTTTGTGATGGGCTTGTTGCACGATGTGGGGCATTTGATCATGTATCATCAAATGCCAAAAGAGTCGTCTGATGTATTGATGAGAGCAGAAGCTGAGCCTGATTTGCTTTCACAAATTGAAAAAGACGTGTTTGGTTATACACATGCTCAAGTGGGTGCTGCATTGCTGAAAAAATGGCGTTTACCGGATAGCATTGTCGCAGGTGTTGGGAATCATCACATATCTAAAGCAGCGGGTGATGCTGCCATAGAGTCAAATATTGTCTATATAGCTAATCAGATGACAGCGGTTCTTGAACACGGAGGCCCGTTAGAATCGTTGATGGAAAAGCTGGATTTCGAAAAAATGGCTGTTTCTGAAATATCAGAAAAAAACATGCAACTTTTAATTCAAAGCATTCCAGAACTTTTTTCAGAATCAAAATCAATTATTACACCGATGGCAATTTAAGGTTACCTATGCGCTTACTACACACCATGTTAAGGGTTACAAATTTAGAGAAGTCGATAGAATTTTATACACAAATATTAGGCATGGAATTACTCAGAAAAAATGAGTATGAAGAGGGCCGTTTTACACTAGCCTTTGTTGGTTTTCAAAAAGAATCCGATGGCCCTGCTATTGAGTTAACGTATAACTGGGATGAAAAGGAGTATGAACTAGGTAATGCGTTTGGACACATTGCAATAGAGGTTGATGATGTCTACTTAGCGTGTGATGCCATTCGTGAAAAAGGTGGTGATATAGTGCGCGAAGCGGGCCCTATGAAGGGCAGTCGTTCTATTCTAGCTTTTGTAAAAGACCCAGATGGTTACATGGTTGAGTTATTGAGCCCACGTTAAAGCACTTTATAATCAAAGTGATTTAGCAATTGTATTAGTTTAATAAGTGGCAGGCCAACCAGTGCATTCGGGTCATCGCCCTCAATTTTTTCAAATAAGGCGATGCCTAATCCTTCTGATTTAAACGCTGCAGCACAGCCGTACGGCTTATCAATGGATACGTACTGTTCTATTTCAGATAATGTTAGTGACTTCATATTAACGCGACAGACATCAACGTCCGTTTTATATTCGCTTGTCTCAGAATTTAACACGCACACGCTGGTATAAAACACTATTTGCTGTCCAGATGACTGCTTAAGCTGGGCTATAGAATTTTCACTATTACCCGGTTTATGTAGTTGTGCGTCTCCAAGCATCGCCACTTGGTCTGAACCAATGATAAGGTGATTGGGGAATTTCTGTGTTAATGCATGGGCCTTTTCATTGGCTAATCTGGCTGATAGGTTGATGGGGGATTCATCATCATGCTGGCATTCATCAACATCTGCTGATGCACATTCAAATGTGGAGCAAATTTTTTCAAGAAGTACTCGCCTAAAAGGAGAGCTAGATGCTAATACTATTTTGGGTGAAACTTTCATATAATAAACAAATTAGAAGATTGGACCTATTTTAACCTCATGAACAACACATTACAGATAGAAATTGACCCTTTACTTTGCGCTGAGCAAGGTCGTATTTTCGAAGGGCAAATAAATACAAAAGAAATGCCTCGCGTAGCGGACGAATTGGGCGAATCAAGTAGTGATATAAAAGTGATTTTAGAGTTTTCTCGACGTAATAAAATTATTGTTGTGATGGGTCGGATTTCGGGGAATCTCATGTTACAATGCGCGGCTTGTTTGGAAGCCATTGACTTCCCGATAGATATTAACCTCAATTTGGCCATTGTTAAAGATGATTCTTTAACAACCATATTGCCGGAAGGGCTTGACCCTAAGGTGGTTGAGGATGGGAGGCTGATGTTGAGTGATGTTGTTGAAGATGAGCTTGTTTTGGCGTTGCCGGATATAGCCAGACATGATAAGTGCCCAATTGAGTTACGAAAAGTTAGTGCTAGCACTGATTTTGTTGAAGAAGTAAATGTTAAAGTAAACCCTTTTAAAGTCCTTGAAGGCTTTAAAAAAGATTAATTCTCTGGAGATATTGAGATGGCAGTTCAAAAAAGTAAAAAATCACGTTCAAGACGCGGCATGCGTCGTTCACATGATTCATTAGAAGCAAAAACGCTTTCTACTGAACCTACAACAGGCGAAGTACATTTACGTCACCACGTAAGTGCAGACGGCTTTTATCGTGGCGAACAAGTTATTGCAGATAAAGATTAATTAATACTTAGGCTTACCAAGTATTAAATGCAACGTACTGTAATAAGGTTAAACAACGATGTTTAACGCAAAAATTACAGGAACAGGTAGTTATTTACCTGAAAAAATTGTTACCAATAAAGATTTCGAATCCATCATCGACACCACAGATGAATGGATTTTTGCGCGCACTGGCATTAAGCAACGCCACGTTGTGGCGGATCATGAGTCGGCGTCCAGCATGGCCGAAATTGCTGCAAAAAAGGCGTTAGAAGCGGCAGGTATTCAAGCGAGTGACATTGATTTAATAATTGTTGGCACAAGCACGCCCGATAAAACATTTCCTAGTACTGCCTGTTTATTACAAAATCTATTGGGTGCTGGTGACTGTGCAGCGTTTGATGTTCAAGCTGCGTGTTCCGGTTTTATTTATGGGCTTGGAATAGCGCATCAGTTCATTAAAGCAGGTGGCGCAAAAAAAGCATTAATTATTGGTTCTGAAGCGAACTCACGCATCCTAAATATGCAAGACCGCAGTACCTGTGTTATTTTTGGTGACGGTGCTGGTGCAGTTGTATTAGAAGCGTCTGAAGAGCAAGGTGTATTATCTACGCACCTCCACACAGACGGGCAATATCAAGACATGTTATTTGTTAACAACCCGATTAAAGACCAGAAACAACACGGTGAACAAGCTTACATGACTATGTTGGGAAATGATGTTTACAAAGTGGCTGTTAAAACACTGGGCAGAATTGTTGATGAAACGCTAGATGCTAATAATATGCAGAAATCGGATGTGGACTGGTTGATCCCCCATCAAGCGAATATTAGAATCATTTCATCCGTGGCAAAAAAGTTAAATATGCCAATGGAAAAAGTCGTTCTAACCATTGAAAATCAAGGCAATACCTCTGCAGCATCAATACCCTTAGCACTTGATTTAGCGGTTAGAGATGGGCGAGTAAAACCAAACGATGTGGTATTAATGGAGGCGTTTGGAGGTGGGTTTGTTTGGGGCTCTGCTTTGGTAAGAATGTAATACTAATAAAATCAATAAATGATGACTAAAAAAAATGTAGCGATAGTTTTCCCTGGGCAAGGGTCTCAGGCAATAGGAATGCTTGCTGATTTGGCAAGCCAATTTTCAATAATAGAACAAACGTTTGAAGAGGCATCTAGTGTTTTGGCCCGTGACCTATGGGCGATGTCTCAAAATGGGCCCGTAGAAGATCTCAATAAAACTCAAAACACACAACCATTGGTGTTAACGGCTAGCGTTGCTATGTGGCGTGTTCTGCAAAGCCAAGTTGATGTTCAGCCGAGTTACTTGGCTGGGCATAGTTTAGGAGAGTACACAGCACTCGTTTGTGCAAATAGTTTAAATTTCGTAGATGCTGTAAAACTGGTAGAACAACGCGCAACGTTTATGCAGCAAGCTGTTCCTGAAGGCCAAGGTGCAATGGCTGCTATATTGGGATTGGACGTGGCTGTACTACAAGGAATTTGTGCCACAGCTGCAGAGGGTGATATTATTTCTGCCGTTAATTTTAATGCGCCGGGTCAAGTGGTTATTGCTGGAAATACAAATGCAGTCAATCGTGCGATTGAATTGGCCAAAGAAAAAGGCGCTAAACGTGCGCTTCCTTTGCCTGTTAGTGTTCCTTCTCATTGTGATTTGATGCTGCCAGCTGCTAAAAAACTTTCAACTGCTATGTCGACTATTAATTTTTCTTTACCAACAACTCAGGTTATACATAACACGGATGTTACAGAACATAACGCTGTGGAAGACATTAAACAAGCACTTGCAAAACAGCTGCACACACCGGTTAGGTGGGTTGAAACGGTTGAAAAACTTACCAACTCAGGTGTTACCTCTATTATTGAGTGTGGCCCTGGAAAGGTGTTAAGTGGCCTAAATAAGCGTATTGATAAATCATTAGAGCTCAATTCGTTAGGTGATGAACGTTCATTGAATAAAACATTAGAGGCATTGTCATGAGTGATAAATGTATAGCGTTAGTAACGGGAGCAAGCCGTGGTATTGGTAAAGCCATTGCTCAACAATTAGTTAAAGACGGTTTTTTTGTAATTGGTACAGCTACCTCAGAAGGTGGCGCTAACAATATTACAAGTTATCTAGCTAGCTCAGGTGCTGGTATGGTGCTTAATGTTACCGATACGGTGTCCATCGCATCTGTTATGGAAGCAATAAAAAAAGAATACGGCGTACCTACTGTATTGGTTAATAACGCTGGTATAACGCGTGATAACTTAATGCTCCGGATGAAAGATGAAGAGTGGGATGACATCATTAATACCAATTTGAGTTCAATTTTTCGATTAAGCAAAGCTTGTTTAAGAGGGATGATGAAAAATAAACAAGGTAAAATCGTTAATATAGCATCGGTTGTTGGCGTTACAGGTAACCCCGGCCAAGCTAATTATGCGGCAGCTAAGGCAGGAATTATTGGTTTTAGTAAATCTCTTGCACAAGAAGTTGGATCTAGAAATATTACTGTTAATACCGTAGCACCTGGTTTCATCGATACGGACATGACGAAAGCGTTGGCAGATGAGCAACGCTCTGCGCTATTAGGCGGTGTACCACTGGCTAGGCTAGGTGACCCAAAAGAAATTGCTTATGCGGTTTCTTTCTTATGTTCAAGCAAAGCGGATTACATAACTGGCGAAACATTACATGTTAATGGCGGCATGTATATGTCTTAATTTGTTACTTTTTTAGCCATAAATAGCGTTATTTGTTATAAAAACTTTTAACTTAGGCGAATAATTAATATAATACCCATATCGCAAAAATATTTTGCGTTTCATAAATACAGAGGATATACAAAAATGAGTAGCATTGAAGAACGCGTTAAAAAAATCGTTGCTGAACAATTAGGCGTAAAAGCAGAAGAAGTGACTAATGAAGCATCATTTATCGATGATCTAGGTGCGGACTCACTAGATACTGTTGAACTAGTAATGGCTCTTGAAGAAGAGTTTGATTGCGAAATTCCTGATGAGCAAGCTGAAGGTATTACAACAGTTCAGCAAGCGATAGATTACGTTAATAATAACGCAGAATAATTTAGTCTAAATAATTTTTGATAGGCACGGTTTTCTGAACCGTGCCTATTTTCATTTTAAGCAGGGGTAACTGTGTCTAAACGTCGAGTAGTTGTTACGGGATTGGGTTTACTATCTCCAGTTGGTGGTAATGTTCAAGAGTCTTGGTCTAATATATTAGACGGGAAAAGTGGTATTGGACCGATTACTCGTTTTGATACGGAAGGTTTCCCTTCAAATTTTGGCGGTGCAGTTAAAAACTTTGATGTTAATGATTACATGTCACCTAAAGATGCCAAAAAAATGGATCCCTTTATCCATTATGGTATCGCTGCTGGTATGCAAGCACTGGATGATTCAGGGTTAGAAGTCACTGATGAAAATGCTGAGCGTATTGGCGTAGCAATTGGTGCTGGAATTGGTGGTATTTCCGGTATAGAAAAGGGCTACGATTCTTTTAAAAAAGGTGGTCAAAGGAAAATATCTCCTTTCTTCGTACCTTCAAATATTATCAATATGATTTCTGGTAATTTATCGATCATGAGAGGCCTTAAAGGCCCTAATTTTGCGATAGTGACCGCTTGTACTACCGGTGCCCATAATATTGGCGATGCAATGCGTATTATTCAATACGGTGATGCAGACGTGATGGTGGCTGGTGGTGCTGAAATGGCAACGTCAGTTACGTCCTATGGAGGTTTTTCATCAGCACGGGCACTATCTCGTAGAAATGATTCCCCAGAAACAGCGAGTAGACCTTGGGATAAAGACCGCGATGGATTTGTGTTAAGCGATGGCGCAGGTGTTTTAGTGCTAGAAGAACTTGAACATGCGAAAAAACGTGGTGCAACCATATATGCTGAACTGGCCGGTTATGGCATGAGTTCAGATGCGTTTCATATGACGATGCCATCAAAAAATGGTGATGGAGCTTATCGTTGCATGAAAAATGCATTAAATGATGCATCTGTTGATCCACAAAAAATCTCTTATATCAATGCACATGGCACATCAACGCCAGCAGGTGATATTGCAGAAACGCAAGCGGCTAAAAAACTGTTAGGTGATTTTGCATACAAAGTGCCAATGAGCTCAACAAAATCAATGACAGGACACATGTTAGGTGCTGCAGGTGGTGCTGAAGCAGTTTTCTCTGTACTAGCTATTCGTGATCAAGTGGCGCCACCAACAATTAACCAATTTACGCCAGACCCAGACTGTGATTTGGACTATGTACCAAATCAAGCGCGCAAGATGAAAATGGATGTGATTGTGTCAAATTCATTTGGCTTTGGTGGTACTAACGGCACATTGGTTTTCAAACGCTTAGAATAAGTAGGCATGGCTGAATGGCCTTAAATATTGAAGATTGTGGGCATTATTCTAAGGCATTACTAGACAGTGATATTGATCTACTGTCGTGTCATGAGCTAAATCCTGTTCGTTATCCCTATCTCTTAGAAAGCCACCGTTATATAAACAAACACTCACGTTTTGATATATTGTTTGCTTTTCCAGGTGAGCAAATACGAGCGGAAAGTCTCTCTCAAAAAAACTTTTTTAATCAATTCGATGAACAGTTTTTAGATAAATACAATAAGGCCATTTCATCCGATGACATGCCCTTTACAGGTGGATGGTTTATCTTCTTAAGTTATGAATTAGCAGGCTTAATTGAACCAACATTATCAAATATTACTGAGGACTCACGGTTGCCGTTGGCTTTGGCAACGCATATTCCTGTCGCGATTATTAAAGACCATGAAACACAACAGAATTGGATGGTTTGTGAGTCTGGGCAAGAACCTCTTTTAAAACTTGTTTACGATGATTGTTTGAAATCGAATATTAATAAGTTGTCGAAAACAGTTTCTTTTAATGTACCCAAGACTGAGGACAAGCGTTTTTTAAGTAGCGTAAAGAAAATTCACCACTACATTAAAGAAGGCGACACTTTCCAAGTTAATTTATCTAAACAATGGGAGGCTAAATTATCGGATAACACCGATTATGTTGATGTATATCGTGCACTTAAGTCTGCTAATCCTTCACCTTTTGCAGGGCTTGCGAAAATTGATAACCACACTATTTGTTCAACGTCGCCGGAACGTTTAGTTAAAACAGAAGGTGATGAAATACATATGCGGCCTATTGCAGGAACAAGACGACGCAGCTCGGATAAAAATAAAGATAAGGCGTTAGCTAATGATTTGTTGTCTAACGATAAGGAAATGGCCGAACACATTATGTTGATTGACCTCGTTAGAAATGATTTGGGGCGGGTTTGTAACCCGGGCAGTATTGTAGTCGATGAGAAAATGACATTAGAGTCTTATGCGACTGTACATCATATTGTTTCAAATGTGCGAGGCCAGATTAAACAGGGCGCTATTTTGCCTTCTGATATTATTAAGGCTGTTTTTCCAGGGGGTACAATTACAGGTTGCCCAAAAGTGCGCTGTATGGAAATTATCAACGAACTTGAAGACGAACCACGGGGCGCTTATACAGGCTCAATTGGGTATATTAATTACAACGGTAATATGGATTTAAATATATTGATTAGAAGTGTGGTTGTTAATGAACAAGAATTGGTTTTTAGGACGGGTGCTGGCATTGTGGCCGATTCAGTCGCATCAGCAGAGCTTAAAGAAACCGAACATAAAGCAAGAGGCATGCTAAATGCGTTAGGTGGTGATCATGACTGATTATTTAGTTAATGGTAAAGCAGGTGGTTTAATATCAGTTCAAGATAGAGGGTTTCAATACGGCGATGGTTTGTTTGAAACAATTCTTGTTGAAAACGGTAACGCTTTGTTCTTGTCGGAACATTTAGATAGGCTCGGTTATGGCTGTAACGTTTTAGGATTCCCCTCAATAGATAGAAAGTTGCTAGAGAGAGAAGTAAATGAAATAGTTTCTAATAATCAATTTGGCGTCTTAAAAATCATGTTGTCTCGAGGAGAATCGGAACGTGGCTTTTTAATTCCCGATAAACCAAAAATCACACGCGTTGTCACTTTTTCAAGTTCGCTTAAATCTCATATGGGCGTTAAGCTTCAACACGTTAATATAACACTCTGTAAAACGAGGTTGAGTCAACAACCATTGTTAGCAGGCATTAAACATTTAAACCAACTAGAGCGTGTATTGGCTCGTTCTGAGTGGAAAGATACGACAGTATCTGAAGGTTTAATGTTGGATAGTGAAGGCCATGTTATCGAAGGAACGATGAGTAATGTATTTGTAGTAAAAGAAGGTGTTATAAAAACGAGCGATCTTAATTATGCAGGTGTTAAAGGTATTATGCGCGACTTTATTCTTAAACGTGCCACTGAACAAGGATATGATTGCCACGTAACAAACTTAACGCTAGATGATGTACTTAATGCAGACGAGGTATTTATTACAAACAGTTTAATATTATTAAAAACAGTTGCTAAATTAACGTTTTTAAATAGAACGGCTACGTATGTTGAAGGCCCTGTTTCACCTATCATGTATGGTGCTATATGGGATGAAATAGTAGCGCGACATGGAGAGCGTTCGTGATACGTTTGATTGGTTTTTTGACTGTCATTTTAAGTATTTCGCTAGGCTGGTTTTGGATGTCGTATCAGCAGTCAATAAATAGCTCATATATCAATGATGATACGGGCTCTATTGTCGTTACGATTAATAAAGGTGATTCGTTTAATAAAATAGTTGGGCAGTTGTCGGAAAAGGGCGCTGTTGAAGCTAAGTGGTTCAAATGGCTGGTAAGAGTCGAAGGCAAAGCAAATAAAATTCAAGCAGGGGAATATGAATTTTCTCCGGGTTTAACGCCCGTTCAAATACTGCAATTTTTGGTTAAAGGCAAGGTCAACCAATATGCCGTCACGTTAATAGAAGGCCAAACGTTTAAGCAGATATTACAAGAGTTACATGAGCACCCCGCCATCACAAACACCTTACCTACTAAAGCCAAGGTGTCAGACTATTTAGAGTTGTTAAACTTCCCGGAAAAACACATAGAAGGCTTGTTGTTACCAGAAACCTATTTTTTTATTAAAGGTACAACAGACAAAGAAATAATCACTCGAGCCTACCGCAGCATGCAATCATTCGTTAATACTGCATGGCAAGCGCGTGAAGTACATGACAAGATTGAAAGTGTATACGATGCTTTGATTTTAGCATCCATTGTTGAAAAAGAAACAGGGGTAGCCAGTGAACGTAAACAGATTGCAGGCTTATTTATACGGCGTCTTGAAATCGGTATGAAACTACAAACAGATCCAACGGTTATCTATGGAATGGGGGACATCTACAAAGGTGATATTCGATTTAGGGACTTACGAAAAGATACCCCATATAATACGTATACGCGTTATGGTTTACCGCCCACGCCGATTGCTATGCCGGGTAAGGCATCCATTGATGCTGTACTACACCCAAAAAAGACACGCAGCTTGTATTTTGTTTCTAAAGGCAATGGAACGCATTACTTTTCAGAAAACCTCAAGCAACATAATAATGCGGTTAATAAGTATCAACGAAAAAAATAAAAATGAATAAAGGAAAATTTATAACATTAGAAGGTGTTGAAGGTGTTGGGAAGACAACCAATTTAAACTACATCGCCAATTTTTTTACTGAAAAAGGATTTGATGTTGTAACAACTAGAGAGCCTGGTGGAACGCCCATTGCTGAAAATATTCGACATATACTGTTGGATCATAATGATGAATCTTTATGTGGCGATGCAGAGTTGTTATTAATGTTCGCTGCGCGTGCACAACACATTGAACACGTTATAAAACCTGCATTGGCGTTAGGGCAATACGTTATTTGTGACCGTTTTACTGATGCAACCTATGCATATCAGGGTGGCGGCAGGCACTTTCCTATCGAGTCAATTGCGTGGCTTGAACACTTCGTGCAAAAAGGCTTGTCACCTGATATGACGATTTTACTTGATTTGCCAGTGGCAGAAGGTTTGAAACGAGCCGCCAAAAGAAGTGAACCTGATAGATTTGAATCAGAAAAAGAATCGTTTTTTGAAGATGTTAGAAATGTCTATCTACAACGGGCCGCTGAAGATAGTACTCGGTTTAAAATTATCGATGCGTCTCAAAACATCAAAGGGGTAGAAACACAAATTTATACGCATTTGAAAGCAATCGTAGAATCTTAATATGAATGCTTCTTATTACCCTTGGCTAGAACCATATTGGAATAAGCTTCACGAGTACAAACGCCAAAATGCTTTTCCAAATGCCTTATTGATTGTTGGTAAACAAGGGTTTGGGTATGAGGCATTAGTGCAATTATTTGCTAATAGTGTTTGTTGTACCAATACTAATTCTGATGAATTAGCTTGTGGCGAATGTAATGCATGCCAAATGTTTAATTCAGGTAGCTATCCAGATTTCAAATACATTAAACCCGAAGAAGGCGAATCGACAATTAAGATACTGCCAGTTCGTCAATTGATTAAGTCGCTTTCATTAAGCCGTCAGTATGATAAGCAGCGGATTATCATGATTTCACCCGTTGATGAAATGTTGTATCAAGCATCCAATAGTTTGCTTAAAACACTAGAGGAGCCAAATGAAGGGACAACCTTGATTTTGATAGCGCATGATTTGGCAAAAGTACCTGCGACTATACGTAGCCGATGCCAATTAATCTCATCGTATTTGTCTTCAAGTGTAAGCATGTTGAGTTGGTTAGAAGAGCAAGGTTGTCAGCAGTCACAAGCATATCTCAATTTGGCGAATGGCTCGCCCTTATATGCGAAACAACTTTGGTCAAATAATGCAGTCGATACGCGAAATGAGGTTTTTGAGATGTTTTTAGGTGTTGTGAATCAGAAAATTGACCCACTAGCATTTTCTGAACGTTGTTTTAAGTTAAAAGAGTATCCATTATCAACTTGGATTTCATCTTGGTTGGCAGATGCTATCGTTCTCAGTAGTACCAAATCAACAGAGTCGTTGACAAATACTGATTTAACTAGCAACTTGAAAATTCTAATTAACACGCTACACTTAAGGAAACTATTTGCTTTACTTGATGAGATATTAGAGATATCTAAATTCGAAGCAGGGCAAGTAAACCAACAATTATTACTGGATAAATTTGCAATCAATTGTTTTGCAAAAGATTAACATTAAAAGGTTTGTAAATGGCAGCTCAAGATAGCAGTGCAAGACAAGGAATATTATCTTTAACGATTAAAGATAAGAATGCGTTGTATGCAGCATTTATGGATTATGTGAAAGGCGGTGGATTATTTATCCCAACGAGCAAGCAATACAAACTGGGCGATGAGGTTTTTATGTTGTTAAGTTTAATGAATGAGTCTGAACGCATTCCCGTTGCAGGTACAATTATTTGGATTACACCTGTTGGTGCCGAAGGATCAAGATCTACGGGTGTTGGTGTTCAGTTTAATGATCAGGATGGTGGTGCGGCTCGTGCAAAAATAGAAACCTATTTAGCAGGTACTGCTGCATCAGGTAGACCCACACATACAATGTAGTTCACGTTTTACGTTATAATTTAATTTTACGGCCTTTAGGGCCGTTTTTTATTTTAGGAAAGTAATATGTTTATAGACTCACACTGTCACCTAGATCGCGTAGACCTTGAACCGTTCGGAAATGACCTTAACCAGTTTTTAGATGCATCTAAAGCTGATCAACTTGACCATATGCTGTGTGTTGCTATTAACTGGGAAGATTATCCAGCTATGCGAGACTTAGTGGCGTCTCAATCTAATATTTCACTGTCAGTAGGTGTTCACCCTAATGAAGTAGAAGGGCATGACCCTTCTGTTATAGAGCTTGTTGAAGCGGCGAACCGTGATGGAGCTGTCGCGATAGGTGAGACAGGGCTTGATTATTGTCGTTTAGATGATGGCGCGAATGTCGATTGTCAGCAAAATAGATTTAGGAATCATATTAAAGCGGCAAGGCAAACAAATAAGCCGATTATTGTTCATACTCGTGATGCAAAAGAAGATACATTACGAATTATAAAAGAAGAAGGGGCGGGTGAAACGGGTGGAGTACTGCACTGTTTTACAGAAGATTGGGAAATGGCAAAACAGGCACTAGACCATAACTTTTATATTTCCATATCAGGTATCGTCACGTTTAAAAATGCTAAACAAGTGCATGACGTTGCAAGAAAAGTACCATCAGATAGGTTGTTAATTGAAACTGATTCGCCTTATTTAGCGCCAGTTCCTATGCGGGGTAAGCCAAATTATCCGAATTATGTGAAATATATAGCGGAGCGCGTTGCTGAGTTACGGGGCATTAACGTTAATGAAGTGGCTGATATGACGGCCAATAACTATCACGCATTATTTAATAGAGGCTAAATTTTATCGTTTGACTCGTTATTTGTCAGAAGGTGCTGAATTTTATCAATAACTGCACTTTGTACTGTTTGCTGTTTTTTGGATGACTTGAGCTGTTCTTCAAGCTGTTTGTTATTATTTTGTAATTGATCAATTGTTAAGAGCGCCTGCTCAAGCTCAATATCTGTTTGAGTTTTGAACTTGCTAGAAAACCGTTGTTCGTACGTTGATAAGTTGTTATTAATTAATTGCTCAAAGTCTTTGAGAGTAAATTCTTCAGTTTTAATAGTGTTGTCGAGCTCATCCAATAGATTGGTGATAGGTTGGTCAAAATGACGTTGATGGCAATCTAGAAGTTGTTTGTGTAAGTGTTTAAGATCATCTTGGCTGCCATTAAATTGTGAAAACAAAAGAACCGCATTATTTTGGAAATTTCTTAGATTTTCCCCAGTTTTTTCCTGATAAATTTTTTCTAATGTAAAGGCGGTTTCTTTCAGTTGTTCAGTAGGGAAACCTTCCTGTTCCATTAATGAGTAGAAATTTCTTAAGCTATTGTTTTCGTTATCTTTATCAATAGCTTGTATTGCCGGCGAGGGTTGAATTGAATACGCTTTATGATAACTCTCTATTAAAGGTTCAATTAAGGCCGCTACATATTGTTTATCTAATGAACCGTTATCCAGTTGGTTGGTACAAAATAATGCCGAGCTATTAAAATCTAACGGTTTAGTTAAGCTATTAATTTCCCCGCTTTTTTCCCTTACAGGAGAGCTTAAAGGTTCATTGTCGCTTGCCTCAACGTGCTCTTGATTCTCCCAGTACTCACTGAAAGATTCTGTCTCAGTCGTTTCTAGTTGTTCATTAAGACCTTTTGCTAATGTTTTAAAACATCGACTAGCAATACAATCGGGACTTAACAAAACCGCTGGGCATTGAAGGCTAACAGATGAAATGACTGTTTCATCAACTTGAATGAAACCTAGGTACTCTATGTCAACTTCAATGTATTTTTTTACAGCTGATTCAAAACGTTTATATATGGTTTGGCTGTTATCAAAATCCAACGCCATATTAACTAATATATAAGAGGTGCGATCAAAGTCTGAACGTTTTAAGACTTTCAATAAGGAGAAAGAGTCCGTTAAGGATGTTGGTTCAGGGGTTATAACAACAATTGGAAATTGCGATGCCTTAACAAAATCTAAAACATCATCCCCAATGCCGGCAGCTGTATCTATGATGAGGTAATCGAATTGTTGTTGAAGTTCGTCTAATGCATCGATTAAAACAGTTTTTTGTTTCGATGACAGATGTGCATATTCGGAAATCCCTGTTGCTCCAGGAATAACTTTTAGGCCGCGGGGTCCATCGACCATTATTTGTTTGAGTGTCTTATCACCTGATAATAGGTCGTGAAGCGTATACTCAGGATGGATGCCTAACAATATATTAATATTGGCTAAACTGGTATCTGCATCAAAAACACAAACCTTTTTATCTAAAGCAGATAAAGAAAGAGCCAAGTTAGTGGCTGTGCTTGTTTTGCCAACGCCACCTTTACCACTTGTGATGGTAATGACTTTAGCTTTTAATTTTCTTGATTTGCCGATAGCCTTATCACTGTATACCAATTCCATGTATGCCTTTACCGTAATCTCATTACCAATTTATACTGAATTTATTCTATCAAATATTATAATATATTCCGAATCTTTTGCTGCTCTAACGAATAATTAATAGGTGATTTTATATGGTCGGTTTACGTAGTTATTTTTCGGGCATGGCGCTGATATTTAAACCGGGTGTTCGTCGCTTTGTTTGGATACCGTTCGTTATTAATTTATTGTTGTTTAGCTTGGCTAGTTGGCTATTGTGGACATATATGTCTTCGATGTTAGATAGTTTATTACCTACATGGCTAGATTGGTTATCTTGGTTATTAATGCCGTTATTTTCAATAATGACCTTATTGCTTGTTTACTTAAGTTTTTCTTTGCTTGCGAATATTATAGCTGCGCCTTTTTATGTGTACCTGGCTAGAGGTGTGGAGCGTCATCTGAGTGGTGAATTAAATGAGCCGAGTAATAATAACTCTGTAATTAAAGAGGCGTTGTCTATTATGGGGTTAGAACTTAGAAAATTAACGTACTACTTAGTCCGGGCCATTCCTTTGCTTATTCTTTCAATTATTCCAGGTATTAATATTATTTCGTTACCGATGTGGCTGTTGTTTAGTGCTTGGTTTTTAACGTTTGAGTATATGGGGTATTTTTTTGAGAATCACCAGGTGATGTTTAAAGAACAAAAAACACATATGCAAAGCGATAGGGTGAATCACATAGTATTTGGCTCAATAAGCCTGTTTGCGGTGTCTGTGCCGATATTTAATTTATTTTCGCCAGCGATTGGTGTTGCAGGAGCAACAAAAATGTTAGTCGAAACCAAACGCTATTAATTAATGACCGAGGTGGTTTTACAAACCTATTTCTATGTAAGGCATACCATCTTTTATGTGGTTGATTGTATGACGGGTTATTTGGTTAGTTAAGTCAGTGTCTTTGCTAGCCGTCGCTTTGATACGAGTATAGTTAGGCGTGTAACCAAAGTAAGTGCATTGTTCACTATCATCACCCGGTTTTTTTTCTTCCCATAAAATAGAGACGTCTTTCCCTAGCATCTTTTCAATACCTTGGGTTTTTAAAGTATTGGCAAGATTATGCAAGGTTTTACTTCTTTCTTTTTTAATAGGTTCATCAACTTGCAAGGGAAGATTAGCGGCTTTGGTGCCATCACGTTTCGAATAACTAAAAATATGGATATGTGCAAACGCCATTTCATTTACAAATTTAAGCGTATCTTGCCACTCTTCCTCGGTTTCCCCAGGGAAACCAACAATAATATCGGTGGTTATATGTAAATCAGGTATAGATTTTTTAGCGCGTAGGACGAGCTGTCTAAACTCATCGGTTTTACAGCGTCTTGCCATTCTCCTAAGAACAGTATCAGAGCCACTTTGAATAGGTAAGTGCATATGGGGCATAAGCCGAGGGTTTGAAAATAAATCAAAAAAGTTTTCAGGTAAATCCCATGGTTCAAGAGAACCCATTCGAATTCTTGGAATAGTCGTTTTTTCCAAAAGAGATTGTATTAATTCATATAAATTACTGTCTATATCGCTACCGTAACCCCCTAAATGAACACCGGTAATGATGATTTCATTAATGCCTGACGCATGCACCGCATTAACTTCATTGATTATGTCATTAATTTTTTTGCTCTTTTCATCACCTCTAGCAATGGTAACAATGCAGAAAGTACATCGGTAACGGCAGCCATCTTGAACTTTTATAAACGCGCGTTGGCGGCCCCTTGAAAAAAGTGCAACTTCACCGGGTTCTGTAGAAATAGCCGGCATTGCGTTTTCATTTAAACCTTCTAATGTGAGTTTTACTAAGTCATCTTTTTGCGTGTTGCCCACTAATAAATCAACGCCCTCTAGTGAGGTTGCTTCTTCAGTATTTAATGTGGCGTAACAACCACTCAATACCAATTTTGCATGTGGATTGGCTTTTTGGCTTTTTCTAACCAGTTGGCGAGACTTCCTGACAGCGCCTTGCGTGACAGCGCACGTATTAATAACAAGGATATCCGCGTCTTGTTCATCTTTAGTAACTGGGTGACCTTGTGACGTAAAATCGCTGGCCCAAGATTCAATTTCGGCTTCGTTTAGTCTACAGCCTAGCGTTTTTAGGTGTACGCGCATGGGTTTTTATAATGAGTCATTAAAACGCATATTTTACGCTATTTGCTTTGCTTACAAATAAAGTCGATAACTTTTTGTTGGCAGTCATCAGTGTTTTCATACAATATTCCATGCCTAGCGGAGCTGACCCATTCATAATTAATGTGACGATTAGGAACTTGATTCAACAATTCTTCCATGCTTGCTGGATCTACAACAGGGTCATTGTCAGCTTGTAATAAGAAAGTAGGGCAATGAAGTTTTTTTATTTTTTGGCGTGTTTTTTTGATCAATATTAATAACTGGTGAATAGCTGCTATCGGTACATGTTGGTAATTTAAGTGTGGATGCTCAGGTGAATTATCTTTAAAAGGCATAATACCTTCAGAATTGCTGAATTTTTTGAACAGCTTATTGGTAACATCGGCTACTTTAACAAAATTCACTAATGGATCTTTAAACGTAAGCGGGGTTGAGCAGGCCGTAACCGATTGAATATTAAAATTTCTATTAGCGGCGCTCATTAGGGCTAAAAGGGCGCCACTTGAGAAACCTACAAGGTGAACCTTTGTACTATAACAATGCGCTATTTTGATGCTTTGACGAACCGATTGGTACCAATCTTGCCATGTTCGTTCATGTAGATCCCATGGAGACGTGCCATGGCCTTTTAGCCGACAAGCAATGACGTTGTAGCCTAATGCTTGTAGCTTGATGCCCAACGGTTTAAGTTCACCAGGCGTTGCGAGAAGCCCATGTAGTAATACAACACACTCGCCGTTGGGATTGTTAGGCGTGTATTGAAAAGGTAAAGCGGATTGTGACAGTATTGTTTGTTGTTGGTTAATGTCTTGATGTTTGCTTTTATTGTATTGAGCGAAATCCCATTTATATTCAAGTTGCTCGTCTTCATTAAGCATTTTTGCAAAATCATCTAGTTTTTTGTTTAACTTGAATTTCAAACTTGCTTTTATGGCTTCTTGGACCTGTGAAATGGGCGCTACTTCATTAGCATTAACAGCAATGGGGTTTTTCAAACGAATACTATCGAAATCGTTATCCGCTGTTAGCTGTTCAGTGAAATTGTAATAAGCGCCCGACGATTCGAGTAAATTGGCTTTATACGCACTTCTAAGAAATAGATTGAATGTTTCACTTTGCGTCATCAATAAGTTTCGGTAAATAGACGGGTTTTGAAGTGTTCTGTGAAGTACTAAGTCATCGTATTTTTGTAGCGTTTTAATGCTGCAATAAATCAAGTGGTGCAGCTTTTTTTTGTTAATGTGCGTGTTGCCTTCTGCCAGGAAGTACATAATTAAACTAGAGGCGATATGAGCAATATTAATAGTGACATTGGCATAAATGGTTCGCATATAGTCATCGCGAATTTTTTTTGTATTACGTTGGTAACTCATCCTAAACAATATGTTGTTGAATGAGTCATCAGAGCGCACGGTGTTAAAAATTTTACTCAAACTTAGTTCCGCATTATTTACAAAGGCTTGAGTCGTAACGGATTCAAATTTTGTCCAATAATCCTCAACGATAATAGATTTGCCTAGATGGATATCCATATCTGTATTTTTTAATAAAAAATTACCTTCGATTAATAATTCTTCAGAGAGTCTTTTATGCAAATTTTTCATAAAAAATTGCACACTATCTTTAAGTGCATTGTCACCAATTCGTAAGGGGTAAAACGTAATATTACACGGAACGATAATGGTCGGTTTTTCGCAAGCAATAACTAACTGTTCGATATTACTAAAGCCTAATTCATAGGCCCAAGCCTGAATGGGTTCGTATTGGCTATTTTTATGAAGTTCACGTACAGCTTTTTTAAATATGGTGATGGCAAGAGCAATAACCGCTGGCCCTGTGTGCAGTTTTCTTCTTTGGTTATTAGCTCTTGAATAAACTTCATGTTGACCTTTAGAGTTTATGGTCCGCCTGTCTTTAACAATTCCGCCTTCTGGGAATGCGACTAATTTATGGTTATGAAAAATATCCTTAGATACATCGTACATCAGTGATTCGGTATCGTTGGGTATGCCGCCAAGGTTTGATAAATAACGCCCAAACAGATTGTCTGCAAACAGCTCTTTTGATGCTATTGACCGAGAATAAAGTTTTGTTTTTTCATAAATCAGGTATTGAGGAATAAATGCTTCAAACCGAGCAAAATGGTTAAATAAAAATATATCACCATCTTGCCAAGCAGATTGGTTTCCGTGTGTTCGAATAGTCAGATTAAAAACTTTAAATAAAGCTTTCATTGCATGATAAGTCCAATCGTAAGTATCTGGATTTAATTCGTGTTGTTTTGAGTTGTTGCTTATACTCATGGTTTAATTAAAGCTTAATGCACTTAATTTTATAGTAGTTGATTATGGATGCTAATTCTTCAAAAACTTATGTTCAAATTCCTCATCTAAAAAACAATGAAGTCCATGTTTGGAAAATTGATTTGGAGTCAAATATGGTGTCCGAAGAAATGCCTATCATAAGTGACGAAGAAAAGAAGAAAGTGAGTAGGCTTCGTACTTTAAAAAATAGGGAGCATGCATTAACTATGCGAGTGCGTTTGAGGCAATTGTTAAGCCGATATCTAATGCTTGCACCGAATGATGTTACGTTTTATTTCGGTGAGTTTGGTAAGCCTTATGTAAAAAACTCACCGGTATTTTTTAATTTGTCACATTCAGGCAATACTGCATTGGTGGCCATTAGTTTATGCGAAGACGTAGGTGTTGATATTGAATGTTGGCGCACGATAGATAACATGGATGGAATGGTGAAGCGTAATTTCTCCGATGCTGAAAAACTACAATGGTTGAATATCGATAAAGAGCAGCAAAAAGAAATATTCTTTAACCTTTGGTCATGCAAAGAATCGTTTATTAAAGCAACAGGTAGAGGTTTAGGGTTAGGTGTGGCGCGATGTGGCTTTACGATTGAAAAACCTCACACACTTGATGAATGCCCGCTTGAATATGGTGTGCCAGATGAATGGTCTTGCGTCTCCTTAGGTATCTCCACCAAGACCAGTGCGTCGGTTATGATTCGGCGTAAACAGTGTGAGGCGACGGTCTATACATTTGACCCTGAAATTCCTCCTCAGTTGACGTAATCGCGTTTAAAATAGCTATAATTTTTAAACGCATTATTAATAGAGCACAATCTCTACATACATTATGAATGATTTCCCCCAAACACTTGTACAAGCATTAGACCGGAATACTCAAGCCAATAAAACAATAACATACATTAGCGGCCAGGATAACGAACGCGAAGTTAGCTACCCAGAATTAAAGCAGCGTGCACTGGGATTGTTGCACCATATTCAACAAAAAGGTGCATCAGAAGGCGATGAGTTGATTATTCATTTGGCTGAAAACGAACAGTTTATTGATACCTTTTGGGCCTGTCAGTACGGCGGCATTGTTGCTGTTCCATTGGCGATTGGGACAAGTGATGCGCACCGTCAAAAAGTGTTTAATGTGTTTGAAAAACTTGAAGCGCCGCATATAGCAACGACTAGAAAGGCGCTGCAACGTTTAAAGGTCTATGCCGACGAAAATGGTAAGGCATCGTTGTACGATGAAATCCAACGTAAAGCGGTGATGTTGGATCGAATTGAAGAATTTAATACGCTTGGACAATGCCTTGATATTGTTCCAGAACAAACATCGTTTATTCAGTTTTCATCCGGCTCTACCGGCGATCCAAAAGGCGTTGTGTTAACGCATAAGAATTTGGTGACGAACTTATATGGCATCATTGAATGCAGCCAATTTGATGAAAGAGACAGTTTTTTTGGCTGGATGCCACTAACGCATGACATGGGTATTATTGGTTTTCATTTAACACCCTTGTTTGTGAACATTAATCAATTCATTATGCCAACGGAGTTATTTGTTCGTCGGCCAAACCTTTGGCTTGAAAAGATAAGCGAGAAGAAAACCACGATTATTGCCTCACCTAATTTTGGATATAAGCATGTTTTAAAACGCTTCAAACCAGAAAACCAATCAAACCTAGATCTTTCTGCCGTTCGTTTAATATTTAACGGTGCAGAGCCCATATCGGCAAATTTATGCCGAGAGTTTAATGCCGTCATGAAACCGTTTGGTTTAAGTGATGTTGCGATGTTTACAGTCTATGGTTTGGCAGAAGCGTGTTTGGTCGTCAGTTTTCCAGAACTGGCCCAGAAGCTATCCACAGTTCATATTATTAGAGGGTCTTTAAGTGAAGGGGAGCCTGCCCAAGTTGTAAGTACAGCGACAGACAATAGTGTTGAATTAGTGCGCTTAGGCACTGCTATAACAGGCACTGAATTAGCCATTTTCGACATTAATGGTGCTCGTGTTGACGATAATGTGGTCGGGCGAGTTTATATTAAAGGCGATAATGTGACAGCTGGTTACTATCATGCTCCCGAGCTAAATGAAAAACTAATAACACCTGATGGCTGGTTGGACACAGGCGATCAAGGGTTAATTAATGAAGGCCAATTGGTATTAACCGGGCGCACTAAAGATTTAATCATTGTTAACGGCTTGAATTATTACGCGCCAGATTTAGAAACAGTATGTGAAGGTGTTGATGGAATTGAGCTTGGCAAAGTATTAGTGTGTGGTATTTATAACGATAAGGAATCTATCGATGAGTTAGTCGTTTTTGTACTTTATCGTGGCGAATTAGATGGTTTTTACCCAATTACGACTGATGTAAGGCGTGAGTTAGGTGAAAAGTCCGGACTAGACGTTGCGCACGTATTACCGATTAAAACAGTCCCGAAAACGACCAGTGGGAAGGTACAACGTTTCGCTGTGTCCGAGCAGTTTTTAGCTGGCGATTTCGATGAGGTTGTTGCAGCCCTGACGGAAATGTCCGAAACAAGGTCTTCTACAGATATAGCCGCTGGAAGCTCTATTGAACGCTTGCTATTAGAAATATGCCATTCGGTCGTATCGGATCAAAAAATAGGTATCAAAGATAATATTTTTGAAATGGGAACAAGTTCGTTAAAACTAGCTCAAATTCACGAAAAAATTGATGAAGAATTTCCTGATGTTGTCGACTTGGCGGATTTCTTTGATTATCCAAGTATAGAAGAGCTGGCTGTATTTATAACGCAGAAAACAGCGTCGTAAGAAGACAATTATTGGTTAATCGTAGATAGCGCGTTTGCGTTTCCATTTGCGGTTAGACCACATCCAGTCTTGAGGGCTAGCGAGAATCATCTTTTCTAGCGCACGTGCATACGTTTCGGTTAATTTATAACCTTCTTTTTGGTAAGGCGCTTCACCTAATAATTCAAAATAGACCTCATAGTGGCCAAGGCTCAATTTACGCATACCCACAAATACTGTTGGGTACTTGGTCATATGCGCGATTTTTTGAGAACCGACTGCAAACGAACTTTCTTGGTTTAAAAAAGTTGTCCAATATTTCTCTTCTTTTCTAACAGGGGATTGGTCAGCAACCATTGCAAAACCACGTACTTCTTTGCGGCGTTGCATTATTTCAATGAGCGCATTTTTATTGGGTATGGGGCGAGCATCAAAACGCGAACGAGACTTCTTCATGTGCTCGTCAACGGCTAAATCATGTAAAGGCTTGTAGACCACATCAATTGGAAAGGACAGCTGCAAGCTGCAACCAGCTAACATCCATTCCCAGTTACAGTGATGGGCAGCAAGCATCATGATAGATTGGTTGTTCTTGGCAAACTGTTCAATAACCTCAGGATTTTTTAAGTGAACACGTTTGCGTATTTCATCTTCTGTTAGGTTGATCGTTTTAATCGATTCAACCATGGTGTAAACGAGTGTTTTAAAGTTAGCTTTTGCTAAGCTCTTGAGCTCGTCATGAGACAGATCTGGAAATGAGTTTTGCAGGTTTGAGTAGATAACATTACGTTGCCTTTCTACAAAGTAATAACCAATTAAATAAATGGGGTAGGCTATGGCATATAAAACAGGCAACGGTAGTTTTGCCGCCTGTGGATAAAGTTTTGATATGAAGGATTGTCGATGTTTAGCCATTAAAACTAAGTTAAATAATTAGGATTTAGTTATTCTACCAAAGCTAAAGAGTTACTTGTTGATGAGGATTAAGCAAAAAACAAATACGCAATACAAATGGCGACGATAATGCCAACGAAATCAGCAAATAGACCACATGCAACTGCATACCGAGCCTTTTTAATGCCAACAGCACCAAAATAGACGGCCAGCACGTAAAACGTTGTTTCCGTACTACCTTGCACAATAGAAGAAAGCCGGCCAGCAAATGAGTCAGCACCGTGTATTTGCATGGTTTCAATCATCATCGCACGAGCGCCACTGCCGCTCAGTGGCTTCATGAAAGCAGTAGGTAATGCATCCACAAACCGATCATCTAATGAAAAAACTGAAAGAAATGAACGTACACCGTTTAGGGCAATATCTAAGGCACCGCTGGCACGAAAAACACCGATAGCAACTAGCATAGCAACAAGGTAAGGAATAATCATAACAGCTGTTTGGAAGCCGTCTTTAGCGCCTTCGATAAACGATTCATAAACATTAATCCGTTTTCTCAACGCACCTGACATAAAGACAATGATTAACGTAAAAATAATGAAGTTGCTAACAAGGGCTGACTGTTGTTGCATAGCGATTTGTTCGAGACCAGAAAAATACATCAAAATGCCTGCGACTAACGCACTAAAGCCACCGAGGTAAGCCAATATAATAGGGTCGTACAATTTTATTTTTTGGACGCTTGCAACCGCAATTAACCCCGCTATTGTTGAGGCATACGTGGCAATTAAAATAGGAATAAAAACATCCGTTGGATCTGCCGCGCCCATTTGAGCTCGGTAGGTGAAAATGGTGAGAGGGAATAGAGTTACCGCTGATGTATTGATGACCAGGAAAAGAATCTGTGCATTGCTGGCAGTATCTTTCAATGGGTTTAATGTTTGTAGATGCTGCATGGCTCTAATGCCAAGAGGCGTTGCTGCATTATCTAATCCGAGCAGATTGGCAGACAGGTTCATGACCATAGCGCCAAAGGCAGGATGATTGGCGGGTACTTCAGGCATCAGGCGTTTTAATAAAGGACTCAAAAAGCGAGTTAATAATTCAATAAAGCCACTTTTCTCGCCAATTTTCATTATGCCCATCCAAAAACATAAAACACCGGTTAGCCCCAGGGCAATTTCAAACGCAGTTTTGGATAAAGTAAACGTGGCGAGCGTAATGTCGTTGAAAGCCGTTGTATCACCTAAAATAAAAAGGCGATAAGCAGCACAAAGAAAGGCGATAAAAAAAAAGCTAAGCCAAATAATATTTAACATAAAATAAGCTGTTCTAAGGCGCCTGATAATTTCCATAAACTTTACCACAGCGAAACGATGACAGATAAAAATATCAACAATATTGGCATGATGAAATTACTTAATATTATGGAGCAATTGCGTGATTCTGAAACGGGTTGTCCTTGGGATATTAAGCAAACATTTGAGACGATAGCGCCCTACACAATTGAGGAAGCGTATGAAGTAGCAGATGCCATTCAACAAAAAGATATGGATGCGTTACGAACGGAATTGGGCGATTTATTATTTCAAGTAGTGTTTTACTCTAAACTGGCAGAAGAGCAGCACTCGTTTGATTTTGACGATGTTGTGACCTCTATCTGTGAAAAGTTAACAAACAGACACCCTCATGTTTTCGCAGGAAAAGTAATTGCAGAATCTGACTTGGCGCAACATTGGGAAAACAGTAAAAGAAAAGAGAAAGGTGATGTTGGTTCACTCGGTATTCTGAATGATGTGAATTCACACCAGCCGGCTATTAATCAGGCTTTTAAGTTACAAAAAAAAGCGTCATCAGTTGGGTTTGATTGGCAGAGTGTTGAGCCTGTTATTGAAAAATTAGATGAAGAAATCGCAGAGATTAAAAAAGAAATCCCATTAGCTAATAATAAACTGCGTATTGAAGAGGAGCTAGGGGATGTTTTATTTAGTTGCGTTAACCTTGCGCGTCATTTGGATGTTAATCCAGAATGGTCGCTACGCCGTGCGAATGAACGTTTTACGGAACGTTTTAACTATATAGAAGACCAGCTTAAGCGTTTAGGTGCTAGCTTTGAAAACAGTACCCCCGAAACGTTAGATAAACTATGGAATGAAGCAAAAATTAATGGTCATTAAAAATATTTTGTTATGCAGAATTTGATAGATAACGAAAAAACTTAGGATTTTTTAATTAGTTTTAGTATACTCGAGATTCAGTAGAGTTAAGTCGAGTGATTTGTGGAAACAACTCACATTAATAAGAAACTTTAACCTACTGATTTTTATATACATTTTTTGAGAGGGAATAAGATGTCAGAAAGAGTTAAGGGTATTGTTAAATGGTTTAATAATTCAAAAGGCTTTGGATTTATTCAACCGGATGCTGGTGGTGAAGATGTTTTCGTTCATTTTAGAGCGATTCAAGGAGATGGTTTTCGTACGCTTAAAGAAAACCAAGCTGTTGAATTCACAGTTACTACAGGCGAAAAAGGGCTTCAAGCAGAAGAAGTCGTTGGCTTAGAGTAAGTTGCTAATCGCTATTTTTAGCGATTAAATCAAAAAGCTCGTAATAATACCTATCGGCAATAATCACTATTGCTGATAGGTTCTTGACACGTATTGTTCAACAATTTTTTGGAATTGTTCGGCAATGTCGTTTCCTTTCAGGGTGACATCCTTTTGTCCATCTACGTAAACAGGTGCGACTGGTTTTTCGCCTGTGCCCGGTAGACTAATACCAATGTTTGCATTTTTGCTTTCACCAGGGCCGTTTACTACGCAGCCCATCACGGCGACTTTCATATCTTCAACACCAGCATATTGCGTTTTCCATTCAGGCATTTTATGGCGTAAGTATGTTTGAATATCCTGTGCAAGTTGTTGGAAATAATCGCTGGTTGTACGGCCACAACCCGGGCAAGCAATAACGGCAGGTGTAAATGAACGAATACCCATGGATTGTAATATTTCTTGAGCAACAATAACTTCTTGGCAGCGGTCACCACCTGGTTCTGGGGTTAGTGAAATACGAATAGTATTACCAATGCCTTGGTCGAGCAATATGGCTAATGCAGCTGTTGATGAGACAATACCTTTGCTACCCATGCCTGCTTCAGTTAAACCTAAATGAAGAGGGTAGTTACAACGTTGAGCCAAATCTTTGTAAACAGATATTAAATCTTGTACGCCACTCATCTTGCACGACAAAATTATTTTGTCCCTACCTAACCCTATTTCGACAGCTTTTTCAGCACTTTCAAGTGCTGACGTAATGACGGCATCATGCATAACGACCACAGAGTCGCGAGGCGCGGATGATTTTGAATTCTCATCCATAAGGCGAGCTAAAACAGCAGGGTCTAAACTTCCCCAGTTGACACCAATGCGTACTGGTTTATTGTACTTAATGGCAAATTCGATCATTTGGGTAAATTGCGGGTCACGTTTGCTACCGCGACCAACATTACCAGGGTTAATTCGGTACTTAGCTAGGGCTTGAGCACAGCAAGGGTATTTGGCAAGTAGCTTATGGCCATTAAAGTGAAAATCACCAACCAAAGGCGTATTGCAGCCGAGTGCATCCAAACGTTCACGTATTTTAGCTACAGCGGCAGCAGCGCTGTCTGAATTAACGGTTATGCGAACTAATTCAGAACCGGCTTTTGATAATTCAATAACCTGCTTAACCGTTTTGTTAATATCGGCTGTATCTGTGTTAGTCATAGACTGGACAACAACGGGGTGGTCTACGCCAATACTAACGTTTCCAACTTTTACTGTGTTGTGAGTGGTCATGTTTAAACTTTTTGTGAAATGATTGTTAAGTTCTATTATATTGCTTTTATGTACGATAGATATTTTTAAGCAAACTTAATCGTATGAAATTTATTACAGTTCATTCGGGTCACACTATATATGATTGAAACGATTGCCATTTTCTCATTAATACTCTTGTTTGCTATTTTACTAGAGCCATTGTCAAAACGTATAAATTGGCCGATGTCCAGCATGCTGGTATTGTCTGGTTTTTTTGGCTCAGAAATATTGGTTTTATTCGGAATTGATACAGGGCTAAGGTGGGACGATTTTGTTGCAATCATCTTGCATTTATTAGTACCGATTATCGTATTTGAATCCGCATTTAACGCCAACTTTAAAGCGCTAATATCAAATTTAGGAACCATTCTTTTTTTAGCGGTTCCCTGTATGTTCCTAGCATCAGTAGTAACTGGGGTTATTCTATTTTTTGGTATCGGTGAACCGCTTGGCTTTCCTTTAACATCTGCATTATTAACAGGTATTATTTTGTCAGCAACGGACCCTGTTGCAGTGGTTGATATTTTTAAAAAATTAGGTGCGCCGGATCGTTTAAATGCTTTATTAGAAGGTGAAAGCTTATTTAATGATGCAACGGCTATTGTTGCTTATTCATTGTTAATTTCATTTGCTGTGAATGAGTCGCAAACTATCACATCAATCGATGTTATTTTGTTTTTTATGAAAAATGCGCTGGGTGGTGCAATAGTCGGCTTGTTAATTGGTTATCTGGCATTTTTGTTATATAAATTGACCAACAACCATTTTGGTCATATCTTGTTTGGCTTGTTGGCAGCTGTTTACGCATTCTATTTGGCAGAACATGTTTTTCATGTGTCGGGCATTGTTTCTGTATTAGTTGCAGGCTTGTATTTGGGGGAACGATATAGAAACAGCGAGAATATAGATCAACAATTCGCTGCATACTTCTGGGAATTAAATGCTTACATTTCGAATGCGGTTTTATTTATTTTGGTAGGCGTCACCATTACAGTCTCTATGTTTACGGGCCAATGGTTAGCCATGTTGATAGGTATTGTGGCGGCAACCTTTGCACGAGCTATGGTGGTGTACGGTTGTATGCCGCTACTTACAAGCTTGCCAATGGTTGAAAGAGTCGACATAACAACCAAAAATGTGATGATGTGGGGTGGCTTAAGAGGCGCTGTGTCTTTGGCGCTTGCATTGTCAATTCCTACAGAAATAGTGGGTTGGTATACGATCCAGTCCATCGTTTATGGAGTGGTTATATTTACGTTATTCGCCCAAGCACCCTTTATGGAAAAATTGGTATTAAAGGTGTTAAAAAAATAACATTAACTCGCCTGTAAATAATCATCAATCAGTTTGAATGCACGGTCAATTATTACATCAGGCGTATAGAAATGCGGTGAAAAACGAATTCCACCGCCGCGTTTGGCACAAACCACACCGTTTGAAACAAGGTGTTCAAACAAGTCTTCTGTACTAGCACTGTTCGGCTTGAATACAATAATGTTATTGCCTGATGTATTAGGGCTGGTTAATAGCGTTAATTGACTATTTTTTTCAACCAAATCAATTGTATATTGGCCACGATCGATAACGTTTTTTGAAATATTACTCATGCCAATGTCTAGCAATAAACCAATGCTGGCAGACAATGCATGAATACTGAGCATATTAGGGCTTCCACATTCAAAGCGGCGTGCGGTGTTGGTTTCTTCCCATGTGGTTGCATCATAATTACCCATATCTTCAACCATATGCCAGCCAAACTGGGTCAGTTTCAATTTGCTAATTGAGCTTTGTTTGCAATAGAAAAACCCTAAACCTTCAGGACCTAGCATCCATTTATGGCCATCCGCCATTACAAAATCAGCTTGGTACAGTTGCACATCAAATTCAAAGGCACCAACTGATTGAATAGCATCAATGCAAAATAAGACCTTATGTTGACGACAGGCTTCGCCTAGGCGTTCAAGGTCAACTCGCAGCCCTGACGCATATTGTGTGGAACTAATCGTTAGTAGCCGAGTATTGTTATCAATTTGTTGAATTAGCGCATCCGTTGGGTCGCTGCAGCCTTTAAGGTGCGTTTTTTTAACTACAACACCTTGGTCAGCTAACGATTCCCATGGAATCATATTGGAGGGAAATTCTTCATCACTGGTGACAATATTGTCACCTTTTTTCCAATTCAAACCATAGGCAACAAATGACAGCGCTTCAGACGTGTTCTTAACCAGTGCAATTTCTTCGTGAGATGATGCGTTGACCAACGAGGCAATTTGTCGCTTTAATCGCGCTTCAACTTTAAGCCAATTTGAATATTTCTTAGAGCCAATCGTTACGTTTTCACGACAAAATGCGTTAACTGCTTGCTCAGTACAACGTGGCCAAGGCGCTACTGCTGCATGATTAAGGTAGATTACATCGTCATCTAAATCAAAGTGTTGGCTAAATTCATTACTCATAATGGTCGTCACATAAAAAAGATTCATTCTATCCTTTTTTAGCAACTCCTTATAGACTTAACAAAACAGTTGAAGGGTAGTTAACCTATGTTGAATATTGGACACCGTGGCGCAATGGGTCATGAACCCGAAAACACATTGTTATCGATTCAAAAGGCGATTGAATTGGGTGCGGATTATGTTGAGATAGATGTCCATTTCGTGGACGGTCAGCTAGTCGTTATTCACGATGACACACTCGATAGAACGACTAATTATAAAGGTTTGCTCGCAAACTATACATTTGAAGAACTAAGAAAAGCGGATGCAGGCAAAGGGCAACGAATCCCAATATTAAAAGAGGTTGTTGATCTAACAAAAAACATGGTGGGCCTCAATATTGAATTAAAAGGGAAGGGGGCTGCTAAGCCAGTTCACTACTTGCTTTCTGAATTAACAAACCAACATAGGGATAACATCTTAGTATCATCGTTTCATGTGAGTGAATTAGTGGCATTGAGAAAGTTAGATAACAAGCTGAGGATAGGGGTGTTATCAAATAAACGAATTGAACACGTCTTGGACGCTGGACTTGCACTAAATGCCTTTTCTATTCATGTAAACAACAAGGTGGTGACTAAACTATTTATTGATAGAGTACATCAAGCTGGCTTTAAAGTGTATGCCTACACAGTCAATACGATTGAGGAGCTCCTGCAAATGATTAGCTGTGGTGTAGATGGTGTGTTTAGTAATTATCCAGATAGGGTATTAAGCATGGAAGCTTGAAGTCCAACAGTTCGATTAATTTAAGTAATATTAACCTCATCCGCTAGATCTAAACTCTGTTTCTAAAAAAAAGAATATGATATTAAATTCTGGTGAATTAGTAGAAAAGAAAACTCATTAAAAATTAATTACGACGTAAAAAGAGGAAGGATTATGAAAGTTGAAAATTTAAAGGATATTATAAATTGGACTCGTGAGTCTCATGAATCATTAGCTAAGTGCATGAAGCGCTGTGCCAATGAAAACGAGAATAGTCGGGCTAGGCTTTTACTCAGTTATCTTGCAGAGCATGAGGAGAAGCTTAGTACTGTACTAGATGAATTTAATAAATCGGGAAATGAGAATGCACTGAATACATGGTGCGTCGAATATTTAGATAAAAACCCTGTTATTTTACATAAAGACGATGATAAGCCTTTTGCGGAAATGACAGCAGATGAAATTATGGGAACAATTTCACGCCATCACCAAATAATAATTGAACTGTACAAAGACCTTCTGCGCCAAGCTGAAATACCTGAGGCAAAAGAATTATTTGAACAACTCGTGAGTCTTGAAGAACATGAGGTTATGCGTATGGCGCAAGCAGCAAATAGGCTTGGAGATTTGTAGAGCTATGTATGTTTTAGAGTGACGGATTAGATAGTGGAGCTTCGTACGCTGTCTAAACGTTTTAAATAAGTGCGTGTGTAATATAACGTTATCACCATACTGGCTAAAACAATTAAGGCAACTGAGCCAAATAACCATTCAATAGGGTAGCCCAGTATCGTTATTAGGTAATAATTGGCAGTAACAGGGATAATTAATTGCCTAAATAATCCCATTATTAAAGGGAAATTAGGCTGTTTCACTGCTTGCAATGTAGCAACGCTGATAAAGAGTGAGACATAACAAAAGAAGGCAAGGGCGTCGATCCGTAAATAGGTAACACCCGTGTATATAATGTCTTGATTAGAACTAAAGAACCCCATCATATGAGGAGATAAGAAGAGCATTAAAGGGATGCAAATAATTGAGATACCAAAACCAAGAATGAGTCCTTTCCTATAAGTTTCTGAAATACGCCGGTAATTATTAGCGCCATAGTTTTGACCTGAAATGGCGAGAACAGCGCTGTTTAAGCCCAATGCAGGTAACAGTAAAACTTGTTCGATGCGTAAACCAACAGAATAGCCCGCGACTGCATAATCACCAAAATTACTGACATAACCCGTGATAATTAAACTGCCAATAATCATGATAAAAAAATTGCCGCTCGCGGGTAATACTTGCCTTAAGATATCTAAGGATATGGCTAAACCAACATGGGGTAACGGTGGGTAGCCAAGCCTATCCCGAAGAACTTTAAGTAAATACAGAGCAGATGCAATCTTAATAAGAAGCGTGGCCCACGCTAAGCCAGATACACCCATATCAAGCCCAAATGTTAACAGCGGGTTTAATACCAAATTGGCGAAAAAACCGATAATTAAGACATTTCGGTTGGTTTTAGTGTCACCAAACGCCATTAATGCACCGGCTGCAATACTGCTTAGGGCGAATGCAATATTCCCACCAATCAATATTTGTATATACTCCAACGCAAGAAGTTTGGTGGTATTCTCCGTGCTTAGCCAGTCAATACAAGGTTCCGCAAATATAAAACCAAGAACAATAATAAGAAAAGAAAAGACAAAGCCAATCGACATCGAGTTATGAATGATTGCTTTAAGGCGAGCTGAATTCCTTTTTGCAGTTTCAAACGAAACCATCACCGATGTGCCATTTTGTAACCCAGCCAATAAGCCAATAAACAAGTAAAAAACAAGGCTCGAAACAGATAAGCCAACTAAGGCATCATCAGATATTTTTCCTGCAAACCAATTATCAGTAAGGTTATACAACGTGTTAAACAACATCCCCATTGATGCGGGAATCGCTAACCTGAGTAGGTGTTTATAGATAGAACCTTGGGTCAGTTCTGCTTGAGCGGGCATTTATAAGGTTTGGAAATGATTATTTAAGCTATAAATTATACGTTTGTTTAATTTGTTAACGTGTTCTTTTATATGGAATAGACAAGAAGAATAGAATTAGCATAATTATGTTGTTTATCAATATTAAATGCTAGAAAGGAGGATTATATTTTTCTGGTTTGCAGGAGGATTTAGAGGGTTTAGTTTTTCATGTGTAGAGAAGAGGGGCTAATGATTAAAACATCCAGTAATAACGGTCTATAAGGAAAAATAATTAAAATATTGAACTTTTCACTTTATGTTATGCACTAACTATTACATTAACTATAGTTAGGAGGTTCATAATGGGTTCCACTGTAGAACGTCATACACATGTTGATTTGGAAGAAGGTGTCGCTTGTCTTCTAGGCGAAAGAAAAGCCATAGCAAATGTTACTTATTCAAAAATAATGGGAGCCGTATTCCTTATTTTGGGTATATTTGGAATGTTTTATACTGGTGATACGCTGTTAGGTATTGGTATGTCATCTATGTATAGTTCCTTACATATATTAGCCGGCGTGCTTTGGATAGGTGCAGTAATGACTTTTGATGGCACTTATGCAAGGATGATAAACCAAGTTGTTGGGGTTATGTTTATTGCGCTTGGAGCATTTGGCCTTTCTGAATCAGTTCCTCAGATTCATGCGCTATTTAATTTAAATTCAATGTCCACAATATTTAACCTTATATTTGGTTTTGTTACAGCCGGTATAGGTTGGGGTGTTAATACTTCTCATTTAAAACATTGGTGGCCTTAATTTATTTTAGTTATTAATAAAACATTAAGCCCTCCATATGGAGGGCTTTTTTTGTAATTGGCTATCTGGTTATTTCAGGTTCCTTTTGAAGGATCGTTTTGGTTGTTATTGATAACGGGCTCGCTTTATATGTTGGTGAGCTTGGCGGTGGGCTTATTGATTTCTGTAGTGGCTAAAAGTCAGTTTGTAGCGGGGCAAATAGCTATTATTACGGGCTTTCTACCGGCCTTTATATTGTCAGGTTTTATTTTTGATATCAATTCGATGCCAGTGGCTATTCAGTTTATTACTCATATTGTGCCAGCCCGTCACTATGTCGCCATACTGCAAACGCTTTTCTTTGCGGGTGATATTTGGCCGGTTATTCTTGCGAATGCCACAGCGCTTTTAATCATGTTGGTTATTTTTTCTCGGCTAGTGTCGAAAAAAACCAGAAAGCGTTTGGAGTAACAACCTTGACACATCCCTTTTTATTAGTCATTTCACTGGCATTAAAGGGGTTCTGGGGACATTCCGTCCTAATGTAACACTTATCGCTACATCCTATGTATTATAGGGGCTACAGAGGAACCTTAATTATCATTTTGCACGATTGATTGCATAATCTCATCTAAATCAAGTGGGTTTTTTTCAAAGCTAAAGCTATAAGTTCCGTTCAAATTGATGTTGTGCCAGGCCACTGGGGAAACCTGCTTGATAATTTCGGACTTCTTATCATCTCCTTCGGCCTCAAAATGCTCAAGCAATCGCGTCAGTATGAGTGAATTAAAATAGATAATGGCGTTGGTTAATAGCCTGGCACATTCATTCCACAAAACAATTTCGTCGTCTGACTTCCCTCGGAAACGATTACCATTCACATGCGCAATGGCGCGGCGTAGTTGATGATAAGCTTCCCCGCGATTCAAGGCTCGCTGCACATAAGTTCTTAAACTAGCATCATCAATATAGTCCAATAAATACATAGCCTTGAGCATGCGATTATACTCCGTCAGAGCTTTCAATAAAGGATGGTTTTGACTGTAACCAGATAGCTTTCTAACGAGTGTTGCCTGTGTGATCGTCTTCTGCTGTAGCGAGATCACAATGCGTTGAATTGTATCCCATTCATCGATGATCAGTGCTGTATTGATAGGCTTTTTCAATGAAAGTGTCACCTTATTATCTTTTCCTTCATTGACATTAAATAGATCAGATATCACCGTTCCAAACTGTGCATAGCGCGGAGCAAAGGTATAGCCAAACAAGTCCAGCAGGGCGAAGTTCACATGATTAACCCCATGTGTGTCCGTTGATAATATATCCGGTTTAATTTCTGAAGTGTTGTTATGAAGTAAGTCCAAAATAAAATGTGATTCATGCTCGTTAGAACCAATAATCCTAGCATTCAAAGCGACATGATTGGCAATCAGGTTCATCGATGTCAGGCCTTTGTTCGTACCAAAATATTTCGATGAATATCGGGTTTTAAACGTCTCTAACCGGGATTCGAATTTTTGCCCATCGGCACTGGCATGAATGAGTCCTTCTTGAATATTGTAATGCCTAAAAATAGCTAACTTTGCTGTCGCATCGTTAATGGCATCATTGCCGAGGTTTAGCGTTTCAGGACGCAAATAATTGGCTTGTACTGTGCGTAAATGATCGTATGAGCGATCAGATATGCTGGCCATGCCATGTAAACCGTAATAGGTTCCATTACCAATGATGGCTGCCAGTAAATCATTCAAATGATTGTTTTGCCCTGACCGCACTTGCCGAACATGCTCAAAGTGCTTTAGAAAGCCTGTTTCCTGATGAACAAAGCGCAGCACATCAGCAACATTGATCGACTTCATGCGATCAAAAAATGGATTGTTTAATGCCGTTTTTGTGCCTGAATACGGCAACCGCCATTGAGTTTTTCCGGAGCGATTGCGTAATATTACGTTTCGATTATCACCCTCATCAATACGTTGACTGACTCGCTGTAACTTATCACGCATCGCCTGTTCCATTGATTTGATAAGCTGGGCAGACTCAGTATTCATGCTATCTAACAGGGAGTCTTTGAGCAATTTGTCTTTCTCTTCCCAAGGAATATCACCAACAAGATCATCGTGTAATGCCCGATATTTAATGGCTGTCGGTATAAAGAGCTGACCGTTCAATTTAGTTTGAGCGGATAAATACAGTAGCATCTCGTAACGTTTAAAAATTACGTTATTATCCGTATCTATCACATATAATTGATGTTTAGTTGGAATTAATCGTCGATCTGACGACGCTAATTCACCAGACTCTAACCACTCGCTCTGCATTGCCCCAAGCTGTGCAGCTAAAGCCTGTGTATTGTCTGATCCTTCAAATGTCAGGCATAAAAAAAGGGGGCGTATCAACTGCTCAATCAGATTCTCATGTTGATCATAGTACTCCCAGATATAATCATCTTTTGTGCGCTTTTGCTTTTTCAGATACAAGCACAGTGATTCTATTTCTCGCTCTCCAAGTAAGCTTTTTACCCGTTGTTTTATTTGTTTAAATGACACTTGATCATCAATGGTAGCATCAATAAAAAAGTATAGTAGCTCAGCGGCTTTGCTGACATTCGCCGCAGCGCCTTCCCAATCTTTATAGGCCATTTCTTTGGCGTATGTCTTGGCTTTTTCACGCAGTTTGCGAAGATGATAGATAAAACCATCGGCTAATCGCTCAATATTGATTTGTGCCCGCTCTTGAAGGTAACAAAGTAAATACAGCTGCTGTGTGCCTCGGTCGAAGCGTTTAAGTTTGGTAATAGAGTAGTAATCAACCATCGTCGCATAATGCAGTTGGTTTTGTTGCGATAGTGACAGAGCAGGTACCACCTGATTCACTTCATTCATCCAGGGCTGAATGAGCTTGTTGACGTTCAATTCTTTTTCTAATTCAGAGCCATTAAAACTTTTCGCTGCCTGTTTCAGTTCTTTGATCGTTAGTGGGCTTTCTCCATCAACCAAATCGGCTAGGTTAGCAGTCAATTCATCTGATATCGTTATTTTTAATGTGTCTGAAATACGCTTACGTTC